>JAABUZ0100000122.1_pt1 | contig 196865 bp, 202 predicted proteins | sample 5562091 | NCBI WGS metagenome assembly JAABUZ01 (sample SAMN12813069, study PRJNA571459) | rock metagenome | isolation source: Antarctica rocks | place: Antarctica: Victoria Land, Linnaeus Terrace sud | collected 2015-12-21
GGACCCGACGCCGTTTACCTGGGGCGGCAAGCGCAAGGAGCGGCGCGATCGAGCACGACAACGCCGCCTGGGCGGGTCCTGTGCTGTTATCACGGATTCCCACTCAAATGCGGCATGACCCACTAGGAGGGGTCGAGGGGGAACTCACTATCGGGAATCTGGAACAAGATGGGGAACCGCCGGAGCGTGTCGGGGCCGACTGATGGCGGTGCGTGGCGCAGGGGGATGAGCTTGGAGACGTGGCTCTTGAACACGGGACGCTGATCCCATGGGCCGAGAGCCTCGTCGACGTAGGAATAGACAGCAGGCGCCGTCACCTTGCCACGCACGTCGACCGTGCCGCCGTCGAGGGCACTGCATACCAGGCACGTGAACAGGCCGCCGCCATTTGACTCGGCCGACGGCTGGGTCGCCGGTTCGAACCCAGGCGCCGCCACCACAAGATTTGGCAAAGTTGGGCCAAGAATGACGGCGCTCCGAGGAAGTTGGCTCGGAGCGTCGTTGGTGTTTACGGCCACTCATCTCCCGGCGGGCTTGATGGGTAGTCGTAGTGAGGTGTTACGAGATTAGCGCTTTCCTGGCGGAGGATCGCAAAGCAAACGGTGGTGGCACTCCTGGCCAGGCCGACCAGCCTTTTGTCCGTCATGACGCCACATACGCACGCTTGTCATCACGGGCCGCGGCGCCATGCCATCACTATCGCTTTTCGTTCTTGTCCTGCTCATGAAAGACACGGGCTGCGCACGACCGTCTTACGCTCTACCGCGAGGCCGCGCAGTCTTGTCGGGTTCCAATGCACTCAACCGCCTCGGAGGCTCGTTCTGCCAGGGCCTCCATCTGGACCACGATTCGGTCAAGCACCAGCATAAACGCGTCCATGTCCCGTTCGCTCACGCCGTCCAGCGCGGCCTCCAGCGCCCTGAGGCGCTGTCCGAAGACCAGGTTTGCCTTCGAGGCGCCCACCGTTGTCGCTCGTAGTCTGACTTGCCGGCGATCCGACGGGTTCCTCTCACTGAGAACATGTCCACTCACGGTCAGCTCGTCTGCAAGTCTGCTGGAACGTGCTTCAGACAGCGAAAGAGCGTGAGCCAGCTCCTTAACCGTGCTGCCTTCGCTCTGAATCAGGTAGAGCAGGGCCTTGAGCTGCTGCATCGAAAGCCCTGACGCCTGCTTGGGATCGCAGCGCTCGAGCTCGTGCATGGCTCGCACAAAACGAATCATGTGTACGGCGACATCCCAGGAGACCGGGTTGCTCGTGCCGCTGAAAGAAGTCTCGGTGCTCATGTCTCAATAGTACATCTTTTCCATGCGAAGCGCAAGGGATAACAAATGCAATTCCCTACTTGCGCAAGAATTGCGTTTCGCATATGATGATGACATCAAGCCACACGCAGGAGACATTCCCATGACCGCCACACGACGACAAACCCGCTGGGAAGTGTTCCCAGCATTGATCGGAGGATCACAGTGTCCATAAGCTCTCCAACGAACCCAATCCCTCAGTCGCCAACGCTGCCAGCACGTATCGTCAACAAGTGGCTCATCCTGGTCGTCGTCTGCCTCGCCCAGTTCGTTGTGGTGCTCGACGCCACCATCGTGAACGTTGCCCTACCCTCTATTCAGCGCGGATTGCACTTCAGCCTGGACAGTTTGCAGTGGGTGGTCAACGGCTACACCTTGACCTTCGGCGGCTTCCTGCTGCTCGGTGGTCGCGTCGCTGACTTGCTCGGGCGCAGGCGGCTCTTCATCGTTGGATTGATCCTTTTCTCGGTTGCATCGCTGATTGACGGACTTGCTCAGAACAGCGGTATGCTGATCGCTGCCCGCGCCTTGCAGGGCGTTGGTGCCGCATTCCTCTCCCCGGCCGCCCTCTCCCTCCTGACGACGAACTTCCCCGAGAGCGGCGAACGCACGCGAGCCCTGGGCGTCTGGAGCGCCATCTCCGCCGGCGGCGGAGCAGTGGGTCTGCTGGCGGGCGGGGTCCTGACCAGTGCTCTCTCCTGGCAGTGGATCTTCTTTGTCAACGTCCCGATCGGCGCATTGGCCGTCCTCGCGGCGCTCCGGTACATCCCTGAGTCGATTGCCGACCTCGGCCATCGTCGGTTCGATGTGGCCGGTGCGTTATCTGTAACCAGCGGTCTTGTCCTGCTGGTCTTCACCCTGGTCAAGGCACAGTCATTCGGCTGGACATCCCTAACCACAATCGGCCTCTTCGCGGTTTCCGCAGTCCTTCTGGTCGGTTTCGTGATGATCGAGCTGAGAAGCAAGGCGCCGCTAATTCGCCCGAACGTCTTTATGATCCGAACGCTCGCAGTCGGTGATCTGATCCTGCTGCTGGTTGGTGCGGGGCTGTTCTCCATGTTCTTCTTCACCTCGCTGTACGCGCAGGAGGTCCTGGGCTACAGCGCCCTTCGAGCAGGATTAGCGTTCTTCCCAGTCGCCCTGGCAATCGGTATCGGAGCTGGGATCTCGCAGGCACTCATCCCTCGTCTCGGTCTTCGCATGACGATCATCGTCGGGTTGGGGCTGGGGATCGTTGGGATGGCCGTCATGACCCAGCTCCCGGTGCATGGAACCTACCTGAACCTTCTCGAGGGACTCATGCCGATCTCTATCGGCCTCGGCCTCACGTTTGCCCCCGCCACGCTCTTGGGAACTTCAGGTGTGGAAGGACAGGATGCGGGACTGGCATCCGGTCTATTGAACACTGCCCAGCAGGTCGGTGGCGCCATCGGGCTCGCTGTTCTCTCCACCCTTGCCTCCAACCGCACCAGCACCGTGTTGGGCGCGCTGCATCATGCTCCCAGCCGGGCAGCCTTCTTGAGCGCCGAAGTCGACGGCTTCCACGTTGCGTTCATCGGTGGGGGGGGCCTGTTTGTCGCCGGTCTGCTCGCGGCAGTAACGCTGCTAGGTAAGAAGCATCTCGCTCACATGACGGGCAGCCTTCTGGTCGCTGAGGCAGCTTGAGATCCACGGTCAAGTCCCTGGTTCCGATGGAGCGTGCTCCCTGCATGCAGCACACCCGTCTGAGTCCCCGCGATCCCGCGGACGATCAATACACGAGACCTCCTGCCGACCATTGAAGTCGAGAGACTCCGACGGGCGGCGGGAGGTCTCGCCACATCTAATGTCCAGTGCGCTCAAACTGTTGAATGCGTGTCGGCCCCTTGACTTTAATGCATGTTTAGAATGAGTGTTTTTGTTGGACAAGAGCCGGGCCATGGTTCCTGGGGCGATTTCTACGCGGCGAGAAGCAAACCTCGGGCATTTGATGGCGGGGAAACGGAAAACGGGCATCGCTGGGATTGGCGGTGGACCCGGTGCGCCACGAAGGGTTTGACGTACGACGGTTCTGAAAGTGACTGCACTTGGTTGCAGCACGGTCCGCGTGGCAACAACCCTCGCGCCTAGAGGGATTTGAGTAGGCTGCCAAAAATGCTTCCCGAAATCCGCATTCGAGAGGTGAATCGTGCAACGGTCTACCTAAATCGAAGCCATCGCTCTGACGACAGTTTTGACGACAGACCCGGCGGGACGCGCGTACATGACGAACATCAGCGGACCGCGAATAGAGTGCTGCGACGTTGCGCCAGGACGGGCAGTGCGCGTGCTATGGGCACGATGAACGCTAGCGGACAGATCAGGATTCCCGCCCTAATTCGGACTTTTAATCCGTGTGTCGTGGGTTCGTGCCCCACCGCCCTCACCACGTCTTAATTCTTTCTGAATGAAAGAACGCGTGGTCTTTAGGCTTTCTTTATGCCCGGCTTCCGACAATTACTGGCATAGACCGGTACCAACCGGTGAGCCGGTCCGAAGAGGAAGCAATGGACGATCAAGAATTGCTGACCGTGCCCGATGTGGCCGTCAAGTTCAAAGTGACCCAGGAGACGGTCCGGCATTGGCTACGTACGCAACGGATCAACGGCTACAACTTGGGAGGGCGCGCCGGCTGGCGCATCCCCGCGGGGGAAGTTAGACGCCTACTGATCGGTGCTGAAAAGCCGATCGATGGGTAGACCGATGGGGACTCCTCCTCAGGTCTCCGGGCGCCCGGAGCCAGGTTCGGAACGGCCTGACCCAGGAGCGACACACAAACTACGCCGCGCCGTGGGACCGTGGGGCTCGTATACATGGGGCTATGCCGATGTCGGGGCTGACATCTACGTTGCTCTGGGACTGGTTCTGGCCGCCTCCGAAGGTTTGGCAAACATCGCATTTCTCTTTGCCGGTCTGGTGTATGTCACGGTGGGCTTGGCGTACACCGAACTCTCAGCGATGTACCCTCTGGCCGGCGGTGGCCAGCTCTTCGTTCTGCGCGGGCTGGGAGACTTTTGGGGGTTCATTGCGGGCTGGTCCGTGCTCCTCGACTTTACCATCGATATCGCGCTCTTTGCGTATGGCTCCGCCGGGTACGTCGACCATTTCTTCCCGAGTCTCAGCCAGCCACCCTGGATCATCATGGAGTCCGTGGCCCTCGTTCTTTTTCTGACCGGCCTAAATATCGTCGGAGTGAAAGAGTCCTCACGGCTCAATGAACTCGCGGCAGGGATTGACATTGTGGCAGAAACCGGCTTGATCTTCGTTGGCTTTACCTTTGCCTTCGATCCGGCTTTCTACTGGCACCAGGTCATCTTCACCGTGCAACACTTCGATCCGTCGAAGCTGCTGTTCGGTACGTCGCTGGCCATTGTCTCGTTCGTCGGTTTGGAGTCCATTTCCCAGGCCGCCCAAGAGACGGAACGGCCGACTACTATTATTCCTCGAACATCCGTTGCGCTCATCATGACGATCCTGGCCTACTCCCTGGCGCTCAGCAATCTGACACTTGGTGTGTTGCCCTGGCAGACCTTCGACCAAAGCTCCACGCAGTCCCAATTCTGCCATGGACTGTCGGCCGGCGCCTGTGCCAACGAGCACCTCGCGCACTACAATGCCCCGGTTGCCTGGCTCGCGGTCAACCTTCCGCTGATCGGTCATATCATGGCGCCGGTCATCGCGATCCTTGGAGCTGCACTGCTGCTGATTTCCTCCAACGCCGGCGTGTACGGCTCATCGCGAATCATGTATTCCATGGCGGTGAACAATTTGACTCCTCGATTCTTCACTTACGTCCATCCACGCTTCGCGACGCCGGTTATTGCCTTGGTGGTCTTCTCGGGCATTGCATTGATCGAGCTGATTTTCTCGGGCCTTACGCCGAACGCTCTGGAAACTCTCGGCGACATGTACGCGTTCGGCGCTGCCACCAGCTACACCCTGGTTTTTGTGTCGCTGTTGCGGCTTCGCTTCACCGATCGCGAGACTCCGCGCAGTTTCAAAGTTCCCTGGAATGTCACCGTGCGTCACTCAAGCGGAGCGTTTGAGGTGCCAATCGTCGGTGTGTTGGGACTCTTTGGCATTGGCAGCGTTCTGATGATGGTGATCCTCACCCATCCAATTGGCCGTATTGCCGGCCCAGTTTGGATTGCACTCGGTCTCGTCGGCTTCTACTTCTACCGACGGAAACGTCGGCTGCCGTTTTTCGCGTCGGTATATCGGGACTGGCCCGCGGAACAGTTGCAGGTCTATCAGGAATCCGGCGAGTATGAACTGGCCGCCGAATATCGTGAAGCGCTTCGTCGCAAGCGCGGCCGGTCATAAGGTTTCGGGTTGTGCTGGATCGCCCATTGCCGCCCGCATGCCCCCACCTGACAATCAAACGACTAAGATAGGTTGTTGACACGTTCGAAGCCCGGAACCTGGAGTATACGTGATGCCTCGTCGTCATCCCTGGCTGCTCCTCGCCTTGATCGCTGCTTCCGTCTACCCACCCCCTCACCCGGCCCTGGCAGCGCCGCATGCGGTCATGCTGTACCGGTATGCCGAGGAACCGGTGGTTGCCGTCAACCCGCGCCATCGCTCGACGGTGGTGGTCGCGGCGATTGGTGGACCCAGCGTGGGGAAGAGTTATCCCGTAGGTTTCTTTTCCAGCTATGACCGAGGTCGCACCTTTATCGCCCGGCCGACTCCTCTTCCTTCGCCCTATAGCTACGCCGCTGATCCCTCAATTGGATTCGCGACGAACGGCACGGTATTCGCCAGCTACCTCGTAGAGAGTCCGACGTACTGCAATGGCCCGGCGGGCAGCGGAGGGATTATTGTTGCCGCCTCCCGAAACAATGGAAAGACCTTCCGTCCCCCAACGGTGGTGGATGTGAATGCGAGTGACGACAAACCATATATGGCGGTGGAGAGCGTGCCTGGTCGCCTGTCGCATATCTTCGTCGCCTGGACACGCTCCGGGAATCGACAACAGATCGTGCTGTCGCGCTCTACTGATGGCGGCGTCAGCTTTAGCGCACCGCAGGTGCTGGCCGAATCGCCGCTCTCGGAAAACGGCGCGTTCCCGGTGGTGGGTCCCAGGGGGCATGTCTACGTTTTCTGGTCGGCGCTGGACGAACCCTCCAACGACACGCTGACGGGCAAAGGGCAGATCCTCATGAGTAGCTCGAGCAACGATGGCGCCAGCTTTGGCCCGGGGCGCAGCATCGCTGGACCCTTTACCAGTGTTCCCCGCATGGTCGATCCGGAACGGCTCCGCAGTATCACGTATCCATCAGCGACTGTTGCCCGGGACGGCCGGCTGTACGTCACCTGGGCAGAGGTAAGCAGAGAGCTAAGCCATGCGGTGGTTACGAGCAATATCATGCTAAGCTCGTCCGCGGATTTCGGAAAGAGATGGAAGAAGCCAATGCCGGTCAACGACGTGCAAACGGCTGATCGCTTTTTACCGTCGATAACGGCTCTGTCCGATGGTTCTGTGGGTGTCGCTTTCTACGATCGACGAAACAGTTCCGAGCAATTGGATGTCTACGCGGCGCGTGCCCGCTTTCAGCGCGGCTTTCATGCCTCGCGTAACGTGCAGGTCAACGATGTTCCAACACGCGCTACAGACATCTATGAAGACAAGCCCGGTCAGAGTGCATGCTATAGTCCTGGTCGTTTCTTCGGCGATTACCTGGGCCTGGCGGCCGGCCCCGGGCACCGCATGTTTGTTACCTGGGGTGCGGCTCAGTTGCACACCTACGGGATGACCGAGGTGTGGCTTGCCAGCGTCGCACTCCCGGGAAAATATCGATGATCCCTGGCGGGTTATGAGGCGAGACGACCCGGCATCGGTCTGATGACCGAGATTTTTGGAGTGCGCGTCCGCGACGCGCACAATGAATGTGCTGCAATGCGCAGATATGCGCCGGTGGCATCTCTGTCGGCAAGCGCTGACGGTATGTATCTTGCAGGCCAGGACGATATGAATGAGATGCCCTCGCGGTTCATCATTGGTTTGTTCGTCGATACGGGCGAAAGGAAGGTCGAGCATGGAGCAGAACGAGCAGAGCAGCCGGCGCATAGACGCTGATGAGGCGAATCGTCAAGCCAAACAACTTGATGGACAAGGTACAGGGAGGGAAATCCCGATAGCCAACACCGAGACGCAGGACATCGATACTAGCGCTGTCGATGCATCCTTCCACGCCGGACGATCCAGCAGCGGCAATGAGGTCTACCCTCCCGATATCGACGGAGACACCACCACGGGCGGCTCACCGGAGGAGCAGTCGATACTGCGGGAGGAGCAGCGGCGTTGAATCGGTCTTGGGAGTTTTATCGTCACATGCCGGTGTTCCTGGCAGATGGACGGCGCCTGGGACGGACTGAAGAAATCGGCCATGCGGTAGATTATGTTCATGTTCAACAGGGTCTCGTCCTTATTCATGACTGGTACGTTCCCGCCAGTGCCGTGGCCAGCGTTGGGGAGCGGGGGGTGCAGCTAAACGTGAGTATGATCGATCTGCGGCGTGGCGGCTGGAATGTGCCACCGGAGGACTATCTCAGTCGCCAGGGCGCCACCCCCGGCTACGAATACACGAGCCCCGGGGACGTGCCCCGATACGCTGAGCGGCTGGCCGCTGATGAGCGTGGAGCGTAAGAGAGAGGGAAGAGCGTGACGGATAAGAACGAAGAGTACGCGGCGCGCGAAAATATGTGGGATCAGCAATGGCCCTCCTCGACAACGGAGACCAGCCGTCACGGTGTGGACGAACTGTATACGGGTGATGAACTGAGCCCGTTTCCAGATTCGGTCGGCACTTCGGATGTCATCGAGTCCGTCCGCGATGCAGAACCGTATACCCCACCGATCGATCCCCCGGTCTTGCCGGGAGGTCGCGACGGTATCCATGTAGCCACAGGTTTCGGCACCTCCGCGGAGGAGGTGTCCGTGCTGGAGGATGTGCCTCGAGGCGACGAGGATATACGCGAAGAAGTCATGATGGTGTTGAGTCAGGATTCTCTGACCTCTCAGTACCGGCTGCAGGTCGCGGTCCGCAATGGAATTGTGCATGTCGTGGGACTCGTTACCTCCACCGAGGATGCCGAGTATGCGGCCGCCATGATCGATAATCTGCCGGGCGTGATCGAAGTGGTTGACGACACGACGCTGGAACCGACTGGAGCATAATGGGTCGGTTCCCTTTTCCGGAGATGGGCGGCGCATAACTCGTGCTTGAACACTTCGGACGCCTGGTATTCCGTACCCGGTGGATTGTGCTAACGATATGGCTCGCCGTGTTTGCCGGATCTGCGGTAGTGGCGCCGCGGGTGACCGGCGTGTTGCATGGCGGTGGCTATACTATTGGGAATAGCGATTCGGTACGCGCCTATGACCGGCTACACCACGCCTATGGCTACAAAGCCCTAATTTTCACGGCAGTGTTTGCCGGCCATAACGATCCACGCCAGAGGCTTTTGGTGGCGGCACGCAGCTTTCGTCGCCAGATTCTGCAGGTGTACCGTTCGCAGTTGTCGGTCTCTACGCCCGTGCTGTCCTCCGATGGTGCAATTGCCATTGCACGTGTGTACAGCAATCCGCGCGCGGACTTTGGCGCAAGCTTTGCAGCGCCGATGCGCTCCATGCTTGCTGCCACCGGCGTCCGCTCGTACCTGGCCGGTCCATCGGCCATCTTTCACGATATGGAAGTGGTCAGCGACGATGACCTTCATCACGTCGAACTGGTGACGCTTCCTATCGCACTACTTGTTCTACTCGTCATTTTCGGGTCCGTAATTGCTTCTCTGACCCCAGTTCTGATGGCGCCCGTCGCGGTCACTCTGTCTCTCGCGGTCATTTATGTTGTCGGCCATCGCATAGACATGTCGATTTTTGTTCTGAATACCACCTCCATGCTTGGACTGGGCGTGGCCATTGACTATTCCTTGTTTATGGTCAACCGCTTTCGTGAGGAGCTTGCGCTGGGGCGGGACCTGGAAACAGCCGTGGGGTACACCGTGGCGACCTCGGGACGAGCTATTTTGGTTTCGGCGGTGGTAGTCAGCGTCGGGTTTTATGCCCTTACTCTGTCGGGCGTTCAGATGCTGGAATCGCTGGGCATTGGTGGCAGTATCGTCACTGCCCTGTCGTTGCTGACGGCACTCACCCTGTTGCCTGCCATTCTGGGTGTACTGGGTCCACGAATCAACATGCTGCCGGTGGTCCCAGCGCGCCTCTCGTCGTACGATCTGTGGCGTCGAATTGCTCTCAACGTCATGCGGTATCCTGTTCCGGTCATCCTTGGGGTCATGGTTGTGGTGGCTGCTGTGGCAGCACCCGCGTTTCATCTGAGGGTTGGCATTCCAGGGCCGGAGATTTTACCGCCGGCCGTTGATTCTCGTGCCGGGAATGATCTCTTGAACCAGCACCTGGGCAGCGCCAACCACTCGCCGGTTCTGGTGGTCGCCACGCGCGACCCGGGTACGCCGTCCTCGACCTACCAATCTGCAGCTTTCACACTTCTCGACCAGATCTGCAGCTCCCCGGAAGTAGCGGGCATCTCATCGGTTCCAGTGCCCGACTCGGCAAGGCAACTCCGATCATGCACACAGACGATCCAGGCGCTGCAGCGCCCTGCGGTCCACGCCCGGAGCCAAGCTCAAGCACTGGCCCGGCAACAGAATACAGGACTCATTTCGGTTTTCCTCAGGAGCGACCCGTCGAGTGCCGCAGCGGAGCGGTACGTCCTACAGCTTCGACGCCAGGCGCGCGTGCCCGGCTATCAGGTGCTGATTGGCGGGCAGACAGCGGGACAGATGGACTTTAACAACTATCTGTACTCTCGCTTTCCGTTGGTCGCGCTCTTTGTAATCGTCACTATTTTCGTTGTGTTGCTTTTCGCCTTCCGTTCGGTGTTGCTTCCGCTCAAGGCGGTGTTGATGAATATCTTCTCAATTCTTGCTGCTTATGGCGCCGTGGTGTTTGCCTTTCAAGACGGTCATCTCGCGCAGTTCTTGGGATTCACGTCGGTCGGCAATATCGACTCGATTGTTCCCGTCCTGCTCTTCTGTGTGCTCTTCGGTATCAGTACCGACTACGAGATTTTCCTTTTAAGCCGCGTGCAAGAGGAATATCGGCTCAGAGCTAACAACGAGGAGAGCGTGGCCATCGGCTTGAAGGTGACAGGACGCATCATTACCAGCGCGGCGGCGGTCATGGTCGTGGTGTTTGGTGCATTCGCCTTTGCGCAACTCGTTGTCATCAAGGAGGTCGGACTGGGACTCGCCGTGGCAGTACTCATCGACGCTACCCTTATTCGCGCACTGCTGGTGCCCGCAACCATGCGTCTGCTGGGTCGCTGGAATTGGTGGCTGCCCGGTCGGGGCTTTATGAAGGTGGCGAAGGTGAGGCGGCCGCTTTCCGCGATGGGACATCCGCCCGGCGGGGAATAAGCAGGGGTATGGTTTAGGGCTTCGTCAAGTATTCATGGTAGGGTGAAGCATTCTACCGATAGCTTTTCAGGAGATTTCATGGCTCAACACGCGCAACTTAAAGCCGAGACGCGGACTATGCTCGGGAAGAAAGTCCGCCGTCTGCGCTCCACCGGAGTTCTGCCCGCGACGGTGTATGGCCATAACGTTACACCGCAGTCTATTCAATTGGACTCGCACGATTTTCATCAAGCATTGAAGCATGCGGGTCGCACCCAGCTGATTGATCTTTCTATCGACGACCAAAGATCGCGTCCGGTATTCGTCAAGCAGACAACGGTTGACGCCAAGCGGAACGCTATTCTGCATGTCGAATTCTTCCAGGCGAACCTCCGAGAAAAACTACACGCGAGCGTGCCCGTGCACTTCGTCGGAGAGTCGCAGGCGGTCAAAGATGGCGGTATCTTTTTGGGCCTGCTCGATCATATCGACGTGGAAAGTCTGCCGGACGATGTTCCCGAGAGCATCGAGGTCGATCTCAGCCAGCTGATGGAGATCAACAGCGCCATCCATGTCAGCGATATGCGCCTGCCGGCCAATGTTGCCGTACTTCTGCCGGCTGACGAGATGATCGCGAAAGTTAACCCGCCGATATCCCAGGAAGCACTGGATGAGGCACTCGGGGAGACTGAGCCGCTGCCGAGCGAACTGGGTGGCGATGAGGAGCCGGCGGATTCCGTGCCGGAGGCGTAGAGGAACCCTACTCATTCACCGCAGTTGAGGCGCTAACCAACCCATCCTCCGGCTAGATGCACGGTCGCAGCTACGACCATGCTGGTGGCGGAGGCGACCAGCACCATCCTGTACCGCCGACCCACGAGCTTCGTCGCGCCCCACGCCACGATCGGGAACAGTGCAAGGACAAAGCGATCTGTTGACATAAACGGGGCATAAAAGCCATCTTGCCATTCTGGCGTACAGAGCACGATAAGCCAAAAACCCAGGCAATAAACCGCGGAGGAAGCGTCTATCTCCTTCCAGGCGCGCACTGTCAAAAAAAGAAAGAACAGTACGGTTCCCATTTGAAGCAGGTTCTCGGACGTCCAGGGGAGATACGAGCCATGATGGATCAGCCAGTGTAGGGACGCTGTGAACCCTGTCCACGGGAAGGTCAAAGTGCGGTGCCAGCCCCGTTGTGAGCCGAGAACGTGAACTGGATTGAACCCGAGAACCGCCAGATATGTCAGGTAACCGCCGGCGGCGGCGCAAGTCGGCATCACCAGTGCCGACCAGGTGCGGACCCGTTGAGGTCGAACGGCGAGTATGAGGGCCGGAACGAGTATGAACCCGGTAGATCGCGTCATGATGGCCCCGGCCATCCACAGCCCTGCTAGCAGCGACTGCTGCCGGCGAGCGTGGTACATGCTGCCTATGGCGCACAGCAGGAATAGTGACTCGGTGTAGGGAGCAATGGTAAATACTGCCGTGGGAAAGAGTGCAAACAGCCATACCGTTCGTCGGGCCACCTCTGCTCCTCGATCGGCGGAAGTCCAGAGATATAAATACATGAGCGCTCCACCACCGGCCAGGTTCGCCGCGAGCATGGCGAAAGCAAGGGATGGGGAACCTCCGAGACTGCCTACATGGATAAGCAACGGATAAAGCGGGAAAAAGGCCAGGGCCGATTTTCCGTTAATCCCCCAGTGGTAACCGTGGGCCGCGATGCCGAGGTACCAGGTGGTGTCCCACTGATTCCATATCTCCAGGGGGGACTGACCACGGACGGCTGCCATGACTGCGGTCACGACAGCCATGAGCAGATGGCTGATCGCGAATGGCACTAGCACAACCGCCGCGCTACCGCGCCTCAGAAAGGACCGAACATCGTCGTTGCGGAGGACATCCTCTTCTGGGCGTGCTCGTTGTGTCGCTATTGTGGCGCCTTCCATCCTGGTGGGACCCGCCGTGGGTCAACGATGAGGGAACGTACTTTGCGGTAGCCCAGGCCATCGCACATGGCTACCGCCTGTATGCCGGTGTCTGGGAAAACAAGCCACCAGGACTGTACCTTCTGTACACGGCAGTTTACCACTTGTTTGGCGTGTCACTTCTGGTCGTCCGCCTGCTCAGCACGCTGGCGGTGGTTGTTGTCGTGATAGTGACGTTCTGTCTTGCCTGCCGCGCCGCCGGACGTATCGGCTCACTGGCCGCCGCGCTCCTCTGCGGGTTGCTGTTCGGCGTCCCCTTTTTGGAGGGCACCACCGCCAATGCCGAGGTGTTTTTGGCTGATCTCACGGCGGCAGCGGCGTATCTTGCAGTAGCGCGGGGACGCACCGCGGCGGCGGGCGCCATCATCGGCATCGCATGCCTGTTCAAGTTCGTCGCTGTCTTCGATTTAATTGCCCTTCTGTTCTGGCTCGCGGCGCAGAAAAAGCGCGACGTCTGGCGATATGCGGCGGCGGGTAGTGGCGTCATTGCGGCTACTCTGGCCGTTACCGCCTTTCAAGGCATGCTGCCAAGCATGCTAACTGATGCGTTCTGGTATGATCTTGCCTATGTTGGCCACGGGAATGGTGGAAATCTTCCGTGGCTTTTGGGCATAAAGGTAGTGGTGCTGGCTGTAGGCACCTATCGATTGCGTCGGGCGCCTTTTCCGTTTATTTGGCTGCTCTATGCCGCAGCCGGTGTACTACTAAGCGGGCGTATTTTTGGCCACTACCTACTGCAAGCCGTGGCTCCGCTCTGCCTGACGCTCGCCGTTATGCTGGATCGCCGAGTTGAGCTACCACCGCGAGTCCTCTGGGCATTGCCGCTCTTGACGGTAGTAGGCGCCTCGATATCGGCGCTGGGAGGGCATGCCATCGAGGCCAGCGGCCACAAGTCCATTCTCACCAAGCGCCTGCAGTATTACAGCAATTTCACGCGTTATGCGTTGGGCACGGAAAGCTATCGCGTCTATAGTAGCCAACTCGATGACCATGTGAACCGCAACCTGTTGGTTGCCGGTGAGGTTAGGCGGACGCCGTACGGTACTCTGCTGGTGTGGGGGAACGCGCCCTGGATATATGCGTTGAGCGATCGACTCCCAGCGACGCCGTATACCTCGTCGCTGCGGACGCCGGAGATACCAGGAGAGGTCGCCTGGTTACGACGTTCGATTCACGATGGACGACCGATGGCGGTGGTCGTGGTGCAGCCCGTCGATCCGTCTCTGGGGACGGCCACTCTGGACCTCGTTCGTCGTTACCGCCGTGTGTGGTCGTACGGAGGGGCTGCAGTCTACGTCAAGACACGCTGAGACTCGACGTTGTGCCTGGCAGCGAGATAGATCGCCAGTGCCAGCAGCGGCGCTAGATAGAAGTAGTTTACGAGACTGCGCCAGGCGAAGAAGAGGGGCACGACTCCCAGGACGGCGATACTGCCGGCGCTCAACCAACTGGAGCGGAGAAACACGATACCGCCTCCAATCCAGGCCGCTGCTTCTAGCAATGAAAAGACTACCTTGGGGAGCATGGGCAGTACGTTTGATACAAACAGTGCGATGACACCTACCCCGAGCGGAAACATTGGATCCGACATGGGTCCGGCGATACTGGCAAGATATGCCTCCGGTGAGCGGGCAATGAATGGCCCGTTCATGACCAGAAACACGGCTGCCATAACACCGCAGCGACGCAGAGCTTCACGCTTGCCCTGCTCTCGCCAGATCAGCACGAGATAAAATGGCAAGAAGAACCACGCAAGTTGCTTGGTGCCGATTGCTACTCCCATTGCCAGAGGACTGACCCATGGCGTGGACCACTCTGCCAGGGCCAGCATAAGGAACAGGCCGTAGAGAGGATCCGGCTGACCGCCGGAGGTGAGTTGAATGAGCGGAATATCAGCAAGCACCATGAGTGGCACGCAGAACCGCAGCGATCGCGGCATGCGAAACCATAGGTAGGTTCCCATCGCAACCACCGCCAAAGCGTACAGAAAGCGTAGGTCGTGCACGCCGGCCCAGACGAACGGAAGGATGAAGAGGAAGGAGCCGGCGGGATAGTTATACTTTGACTCGAACTCCGCGGGCAGCGGCACTCCGCGCTTTGACCGATGATTGAGGACGTTCAGGAAGACCTGATTCACGGCTCCCTCGCTCGGGTATGCGGTCGTCCCGCGGAACTGTCCGTCCATCAACGGCGTGGTGGTGGTCGAGGGCGCATTGACCGCGGCCAGAGCGTCCGCGATGTTGGCCGCCTCGTATGGATTGTGGTCTCGCACCACTTGCTGGGCTGCATACAAATCCATCACGGCGCCATCGTTGTTATAGGCGATGTTGAGTGCCACGGCACGGACACCGTTCCCTACCTGCCAGAGTCCAAAGACCGGAAGCGTTGCCATGGTAAAGAGTGCGCACAGTCCTAAAACCCGACGCACTCGCATCGAGAATAATTGCTTCAGCGGTAGAGTTGCCGCGAACGCAGCTACCACGCTCAGCAGCGTTTCGAGCGCCACCAGGAGGGCAAAGACACCATTGCCAGCAGGGCGAAAATGACCCGGGCTGGAGAGTGCCAGAGTTTGTAACACCATGGCAATGGCGACGAGGCCGAAACGCGCTAGCAGCGGAGAGCCGACGGCAATCTCGGAACGAAGCATCAAGACCCGATGCCGCAGTTGCGCTGCCAGGCCCGCCGCCGGCGATGCGCCAACGACGCGCTCGTCGCGTTGTATCATTCCGCTCCTCTTTGCTCGACTCCGCTACCGTCAGGCTATTATAAGGTCAGCCTTGACGGAACCAGGGTTAGCCGTCATACTTGGCGCATCGCCCAATAGATCGCAGCGATCACGATGAGGGTACCGACCAGATAGACGATCCCCGGGTTGACGTACGATCGCTGTACCAGGGCGCTGAGAGCGGTGAGAGCGAGAATCATGCCAAGTAGCGCTATCCACGTCTTGCGCGCCGAGCGAAAGTGGACATACGACGCGCTGCCGCGGGGCTTGGTCTGGAAGCTTCCCGAAGTTCGTCCTGCCCCGAGGTGCGGCGAGTGTCGCTGGCGTGACCACCACGATCTAAGTCGCAGTCGGTTGCGCGTTACGTGGCGAAATCGCCAGTACATCCAGTTCGTCCGCAGTTCTTTAAGGCGCCGGCTCATGCGTCGAATGGTTCCTCTCGAAGTAGGCGCCGGCGGAGTAAATCCAGGGCCGATTGGGCGAAAAAGCGCTTGCTTATCTCACGGCTACCAGGCCGTCGTACCTCGCGGACAGTATCCACCCCATCCAGGCTTAACGCTATGTAGCAGGTACCTGGAGCTTTTCCCTCTACCGACTCCGCGCCGGCGATCCCGGTGATCGCGAGCGCTGCATCGACACCGAAAGCATCACGGCAGGCTCGAGCCATCGAGTGAGCAGTCTCGGCGCTAATCAAGCCATGACGATCCATGATTTCCGCGGAGACACCGTGCGCTTGTTTCACATCACGGGAATACGCGACGATGCCACCCAGGAAATGCCGGGAGCTTCCCGGGTGGTCAGTGATCATACTGGCCAACTCGCCTCCCGTCGCAGACTCCATCACTGCGACGGTCCGATCCTGGCGGTCCAGTAACTCACCCACGGCAGCCGATAGCGTGGTATCGCCCGACCCGAAGATGGACTCTCCCAGGCGCTCACGCAACGCCGCTTCCGCTTCACGACCCAACTCGTACACGCGTTCTTCGGTTGAGGCCTGGGCAGTGAGGTGGACCTGCACGCCGGCGTCCTTGGCATACGTTGCGATGGTCACGTCGGGCCACCGATCGATCAAATCGGCAATCTGTTCCTCCACGCGGGACTCACCCAGGCCAAAGGTCATCAAAGCCAGCATGCACAGCTTTCCGGGGAGCAACTGCTCCAGACGACCGCGCACCGTTTCACGCCACATCGGTTGCATCTCGCTGGGTGGGCCCGGCATGGCGGCGACGATGACACGGTCGTGTCGGACATACCAGCCGGGCGCTGAGCCGTTCGGATTCGGTATCGCCGTGGCCGAGGGAATCAACATGGCCTGCCGGATGTTGCTGGCCGGCATTTGCCGGCGCATCGCAGCAAAGCGCATTTCGATCTCCTGGACCAGCATATCGTCTAAATACATCTCCTCGCCCACCGCCCCAGCGATCGCCTCACGCGTGAGGTCGTCTTGCGTCGGTCCGAGTCCACCGGTGCACAGAACCACCTCTGCTCGCTGGATGGCAGATCGAAATGCCGCAGTCAGGTCTTCCAGATCGTCGCCGATCTGCTCCACCCGACACACCTGGAAGCCGATTCTGCTCAATTCACGAGCAAGAAACGCCGCGTTGGTATCCACGATGTCGCCCCGGAGCAATTCGCTTCCTACAGATAGCAAAGCGGCTCGCACGCAGCTACTTTCCTTGCCACATTGGTTTGCGTTTCTCGAGAAAGGCGCCAGTGCCCTCTTTACGATCCGCTGTGCCAACGGCTAGACCGAAATACGCCATCTCCGCCTCGTTACCAGCACGGGAACCGCTCTCCAGCCCCTCGTACAACGCGCGCTTGGCAAGGGCAATGGCGAGAGGCGCTTTCTCTGCGATCTTGCCGGCAATTTCGCGCGCTTTGGGAAGCAGGTCTTCCTGGGGAAGCACGTGATTCACCAGGCCAAGTGATAAAGCTTCCTGAGCTGAAATGCGATCACCGGTAAAAATCAACTCAAGGGCTTTGATTCTACCTACCAACCGCGGCAACCGCTGAGTGCCGCCAAATCCCGGAATGATCCCAAGGTTGACCTCGGGCTGACCGAACTGCGCATTTTCTGAGGCAAGAATAATATCTCCGGCCATCGCCAGTTCACAGCCACCACCCAGCGCATACCCGTTGACCGCCATGATGACCGGCTTGTCTAACTGGTGCAATTGGAATAAAAGTTGGTGGGAATCGCGCGAATGTTCGAATCCTTCACGAGCGGTCTCCAGTGCCTCTAGCTCGGCGATATCCGCGCCAGCGGCGAACGCTTTGGTCCCGCTACCCGTTATGATCACGGCCCGGACGCGCTCATCCCCGGCTATGTCCTGAACTGCCTGGCCGATCTCCTGTAGCGTATCGTGGCTCAATGCGTTGAGGACGCGGGGCCGATTGATGGTAATCGTGGCGATAGAGTCCGCTCGCTCGACCTCAATGTTCTGGTACATTAAGCCCTCATTTACCCGCGCTGTATTCGCGGAAGCCGCGCCCGTTCTTTCGACCGTAGTATCCGGCATTGACCATCTTTCGCAATAGCGGCGGGGCCGCGTATTTCGGATCTTTAAACTCGTCGTACATAACCTCGGCAATATAGAGGGTCGTATCTATGCCAACGAAATCAAGGAGAGTTAACGGGCCCATGGGCACGCCCGTGCCGAGCGTCATGGCCGTGTCGATATCCTCGACGGTCGCGATGCCGTTTTCGACCGCGCGTACCGCGTCGAGCAGGTACGGCACTAGTAAATAGTTCACGATGAAGCCAGGGGTATCCTGAGCGATTACCACTTTCTTGCCCATGGACTCGCCGAACTGCCGGAGGATGTTCATAGTCTCATCACTGGTGTCGAGCGCCCGAACCAGTTCGACCAACTTCATGACAGGTACCGGGTTGAAGAAGTGCGCCCCGGCTACCTTATCGGGCCGCGAGGTCGCCGCACCCAGGGCGGTGATGCTGACCGATGAGGTGTTACTGGCCAGGATGACCTCTGGCCGCGTGATCCGGTCCAGCGAACCAAAAAGCTCTTTTTTCACGTCGAGATTCTCGATGATGGCCTCGATCACGAGGTCGCAATCGCGAAGGTCTTCCAGGTCAGTGGTGCCAGTAACGCGCGAGAGGACGGCATCTCGGTCGTGCTCGGTCATTTTGCCTCGTTCCAGAGCCCGGCTCATGGAACTCGCGATTCGTGTGTGCCCCGCCTCCAGTGCCTGGTCGTTGACCTCTCTCATAACAACCTGAAAGCCGGACTTGGCCGCCTGCTCGACAATGCCGGAGCCCATCAAGCCCGCGCCTACCACGCCGACGGTCTGTATGACCATTCACCACTCCTTCTCGTTCGCCGGCCGCTTGCTGCCGGCTGCGGTCTAGTCAAACGGATCTGTGTGCACCGCACAAATCGACCGCGCAGCCACTCAGTATAGGGCGTTGCCGGCGAGCGTCCGTTCTTAGTGGATCACGGGTAGGGCCGCCTGTAAGATCCGGCGCGCGACGGGCGCCGCTACGATCGCCCCTTCGCCCCCATGCTCCACGATGACCACGACGGCAATGCGAGGATGGTCGGCCGGTGCGAAGCAGACGAACCAGGCATGCGGCGGCTTGCCGTCTCCCGTCTCCGCGGTACCGGTCTTCGCGGCTACCGAGACGCCCACGTCCTTTACCGCGTACCCCGATCCCTTTTGCACGACCTCCACCATAGCGTCTCGAACGTGACCGGCGCTGGCGGATGATTCTACATGGTACAGCGGTCCATACGATGCGCTCTTTACGGTGGTTCCGTCGGGGGCAGTCACTGACCGGACCAGAACTGGCCGCGGAACATCTCCGTGATTGGCCTGGGCTTCGGCGATCATCAACATTTGGAGCGGCGTTACATGTAACCCGCCCTGCCCGAATGAACTGGCGGCCAGATCGACCGGACTGAAGATCTCGCCCGGCGTAAGGGTGTGGCTGACAGAGACTGGGATGTCGAACGGTATCGGCTGGTCGAGACCGAAGCGGTGCGCGTAATCCAGCCAGCGTGTCGCTCCCACAGCTAGCCCTACCCGCGCGAAAACGATATTGTCGCTGCACGCCAGCGCTGTGGCCAGGTCGACCGGCGGTGGCTGTCCGCATTCCGCCAAATTGTTAATGGTATCGGGGAATGTGTGGAACCCGACGGTGAGGGGGCCTAGAGCGTCCGCGCCGAAAAATTCCTGTGACAGCGACATGGTCCCGGTATCGATCGCGGCGGTTAGCGTGACCAACTTAAAGGTGGAGCCGGGGACGTAATAGCCGTCAACGGGACGATTTATCAGCGGATATCCTGAATCGCTCAACAGTGAGTTCCAGTACCCCGAGTCACCGATCCGATTGGCGTCGAAGGTCGGCTTACTCGCCATCGCATAGATTTCGCCGTTGCGCGGATCAGCCACGATCGCCGCGCTCGGGCCGTCAGGTAGTGCGGCGGCGACCTGTTGCTGCAGCGTGTCGTCGATAGACAGTGAGAGGTTGTCCCCAACGACTGCCTTGTGCTCCCATTGGTTGATCTGGCTGTTCCAACTAGGACCAAAAATCTGCCCCGCCAGGTAGGCGTCATAGGTCTTTTCCAACTCCGACTTTCCATATCGGGTATTGTCGTAACCGATGACCTGAGACAGGGAGGGGTCGGCGTAGGTGCGGTGCACGATTCCCGTGGGGTCGATGGCGCGCCCCGCCACTACCACTCCGTGGCGGTCCAGAATGAACCCTCGTTGCACAAGCTGCGCTTGTTGAAACAACCGCCCGTTATCCGGTCGCGATTGGAGATTGCCGGCATCTATCACTTGCCAGTACGTGACGTCTGCGATAAGTATCGAGAAGGTCACGAGAAAAAAAACACCGATGCGTCGGATGTTGATGTTCATAACCGCCGTTCCCGGGTCTCCGAGGAAACCTTGAGTAACAGTCCAACAATAAGAAAGTTGGCGAGTGCCGAACTCCCGCCGTAGCTAAGAAAAGGCAGAGGCACTCCGGTGAGCGGCATGAGACGGGTGGTGCCGCCTACGATTACCACGGTCTGAATAGCGACGGTGGACATCAGGCCCGCGGCGAGAAGTTTTTGAAACCCGTCTTGTGAGGCAATGGCAACCGAAAGACCGCGGAACACGACGAACAGTAGCAGGCAAAGGAGAGCGCAGATGCCGGCCAATCCCAGTTCCTCGCCGATCGCTGAGAGGATGAAGTCTGTCGTAACCACCGGCACCGACCCTGGCTGACCGAGACCCAAACCCTGTCCTCCGATCCCTCCGACTCCCAGCGCAATCAGCCCCTGAACCAATTGATAGCCCGATCCGGCCGCATGGGGCCACGGATCCAGCCAGACCTGGGTTCGACCGCGTACGTGTGGAAACAGATGGAATGCCAGATAGGCCCCCGCCGCGAACATGGCGAGGCCCGATACAGGGTACACAGCGCGGGCTGTCCCCACATACAACATAGCGAGAAAGATTCCCAGAAATAGGAGAGCACTGCCCAGGTCATTTTGCTTGACCAAAAGAGCGAGCGACAGCCCCCACATGGCAACCAGAGGCGCTAGATGCTGAAAGGGAGGGAGGCGAACTGGTCCCAGCGAGAGACGGCCGACTGCCAGTAGTTCCTTCTTCTCGTCGAGATAGGCCGCGAAAAAGATGGCCATGAGCACCTTCAGTAGCTCGACCGGCTGAAAGTATACGCCGTGGAAACCGATCCAGCGGCGGTAGCCACTGCCGTTAATATCGGTGCCGCCGACGATGGTCAAGAGGATCAAGACGAGGCCGACCATCGCCCAGGTGTACTTGTAGAGCCGAAGCGTGTTGGCACTGCGAGGAAAGACCATTAACGCTGCCGCCCCGGCCTCGCCAAGTACGGTCCATAGCACCTGGCGGTGCCCCAAAGCGGGATTCAACCGCGTAACGATCAGAATGCCCACCCCAGCTACCACGGTGACTGCCGGTAGCACCAGTTGGTCTGCGCGAGGCGTGAACCGGCCCATCCACAGGCTCAACACCACAGTGCTTGCCGCGTACACCAGGGGATACGTGAATGCCGACTGCACAACGTGGCGCTGCTCGGCGAGCGAGAGAAGCATGAAGCCCCCGAGCACGATCCCGTTGGCAAGGACCAGCAGCAGGAGCTCGACCCATCGCAGGTGATAGCCCTGTCTCATAGCTGCACCAGCTGGAGCCTGACCTGGCCAAACTCGAGGACATCTCTCGGCTTCACCGCGACCGGTCGCCGTACCTGCTTGCCGTTCAACTTGGTACCGTTGGTGCTGCCAATATCCTTGAGCACCCATCCCTTACCGTTCCAGGAAAGGCTGGCATGGGTCGACGAAATAAAGGTGTCGTCCAAGACAATATCGTTCTCCCCATCACGCCCAATGGATGTCAAGGATAGCAAGGGTAGCCGTTCGCCTGGCTCGAGTCCCGACTCTCCCGGTTCCATGACCAGGAGGTCGGCTGGGGCACGTTCGCCCTGCACGAGTGAACGGATCCTCAACTCGCGGCGCAAAAGAACCGCCAAAATGATAATAAAGACGTACAGCGCCGTCACAAAGGCGATCCGCCCGAGAAGGAGGATGTCGTCGACAGTCAAGCGATACCTACTGGTCCCACAACACTTCGAGTCCGCCCAACGAGATGGTATCCCCCGGGCGTAGTACCGTTTCTTTGGTAACCTTTCCGTTCACTGCTGTGCCATTGGTACTTCCCGTGTCTCGTAGCATCCAGCGACCGCTGCGTTCCGATACCTCGGCATGGTACCTGGACACCCGCCGATCGTTCAGCACAATGTCGTTGTCTGGCAGCCGGCCCACCCGACTGGGCGAACGGAGTACGGCATACGTCTTCCCGGCGCAGACCAGGTTGGGAGTGCTCGGTCCAGTGTGAACCGGGCCATCCATCCGGGGCAGTAGCGCCGTGTGCTGAAAGTCATTGTCATTGGTCTGTTTGGCGTCTTCCACGTGCGCTTCGATGCGCAAATCTCCCTCGGCCAGCTCGCGACGGGAGTGGAGGCGAACGACCGGGCGGGTAACGGTGCTGAACCTACGTTGCCGAGCCACGCGGGCTACGTGCGATTCCAGATACTTCTCGTGTGAGCCCCGGGCGCCTTCAAAGAAGGCGAAGTCCTGTGGATTGAGATACACGTCGTAGAGGTTGGGCACGAGGACCCCGTCCACGCCGACAGATTGCTGAGACTCCATGACGCGAACCAGCCGCTTGCCGATTTCGACCGGCTGTAGGTGGCTGTTGGTGGCGCGGGTGAAGGTTCGCTCCATCAGGCGTTCGATGAAGCTTTCAAAACTAGCGATTAAATTCACCTACCATTATAGAGATGGCCCTTTGCATCGGCGGGGTGGCGGCGCCTACAATCAGGAGCTTTTGTTTATGAACGGTATAGAAAACCACATCCTCGACTTCGTCAAGAATTTTCTCGGCACGCTCGGTTATCCGGGCGTGTTCTTACTCATGGCCATCGAAGGCTTCGGCATTCCGATTCCCAGTGAATTGACCATGCCCTTTAGCGGCTTTCTAGCTTCGTCAGCCGGCGGGAACAAGTTTGTGCTGCCGCTGGCGATTGCCGCCGGCACGCTGGGAGAGACTGCAGGCGGGATCATTGCCTATCACGTGGGACGAGCGGGCGGAAGACCGGCGCTGGAGCGCTATGGAAAGATCGTGTTGCTCTCTCCCGAGGAGTTGGAGAAGGCAGAGGTTTGGTTTGCGCGCTACGGCGACTGGGTGGTGTTTGTCACTCGTCTGCTGCCGGCTATCCGCAGCTTTATAGCTCTGCCGGCCGGGGTGGTCCGCATGCCATTTTGGCGCTTCCTGGCATACAGCGTGGTCGGGTCCTTCATCTGGTGTACGGTTCTGGCAATCGTGGGTCACCAGTTGGGCCAATCCTGGAACAGCGTGAGCACCGGTCTGCGAAAGTACGACGTCGTTATCGTGGTGGCCGTGGTGCTGCTCGTGGCGTTCGCCATGTACAAGCGCATCACGGCCGGTCGTCGACAGAGAGACAAATCAGAGTCAGCCGCATAAGGCACGCCAAAGAAAAAGCCGCCAGCCACTGAGGCTGACGGCTACGCGCTCACGGCTTCTACGCGGACTCGTTCTCCTGCACCGCATACTCTTCGTTGTTGCGCGTGGGAAGCGGGGATGGTTCCAGAATCGGGCTGTCCTGCTTGAGAATGACCCGATCGGTTATCGTGCATGAGCGGATGTCGTTGCGCGAAGGAATCTCATACATGATGTCGAGCAGTGTCTCTTCAACGATGCTGCGCAAACCACGGGCCCCTGTCTTCTGTGAAAGAGCTTGTACAGCGGTTTGCTCTAGAGCTTCAGAAGTGAAGACCAGCTCGACCTTGTCCAAATCGAAGAATTTCTTGTACTGCTTAATAATCGCGTTCTTGGGCTCCGTGAGAATACGAATCATCGTATCCTTATCGAGCGGTTCCAGCCCCACGATTACCGGCAAGCGTCCAACAAACTCTGGTATCAGTCCGTACTGCAGAAGGTCTTCTGGGGTAATAGACCCAACCGGCACTTTCGGATCCTCCACTGGCTTTACGGCGCGGTAGCCAATGGTGCGGTTCTTTCCGACGCGCTTCTCGATGATCTGCTCCAGACCTTCAAAGGCGCCGCCACAGATAAAGAGGATGTTTGCGGTGTTGATCTGGATGAAGTCTTGGTGCGGGTGCTTGCGCCCGCCCTGGGGCGGCACGTTGGCGACCGTGCCTTCAACGATCTTCAGCAGCGCCTGCTGTACGCCTTCGCCGGAAACGTCACGTGTGATCGAAGGGTTGTCGGATTTACGAGCAATTTTGTCGATCTCATCGATGTAGACGATGCCCTTTTCGGCCCGTGCGATATCGAAATCTGCTGCCTGTATCAGCCGAAGAAGGATATTCTCAACGTCCTCGCCCACGTATCCGGCTTCGGTCAGAGCCGTCGCATCGGCGATGCAGAACGGCACGTCCAGAATCTTCGCCAGGGTCTGGGCCAGCAGCGTTTTGCCGCAGCCGGTTGGGCCCACCAGCAAGATATTGCTTTTTCCCAGTTCAACGTCGTCGATCTGCATGCCCGCGGCGACCCGCTTGTAATGGTTATAGACCGCAACGGAGAGAACGCGTTTTGCGCGATCCTGGCCAATAACATATTGGTTGAGCTGCTCCATGATTCGCTTGGGCGTGGGAATCTTGGTGATGGGCAGCCGAGCGGCCGCCGGGGTCGCTTGTTCCTCGGCTATGATCTCCTGGCACAGATCAATGCACTCATCGCAGATATAGACCCCGCCCGGACCAGCGATGAGGCGGTGAACCTGCTCCTGACTCTTACCGCAGAAGGAGCACCGATATTGAACCCTCGGGTTCTTGGAACCCGCCATACGCCTTAACTCCCTGCCGCCGCCATAGGCATCTGTTCGTACGTAATGACTTCGTCGATTAGACCGTACTCCTGCGCCTGTTCTGCATTGAAGAAACGGTCACGTGCAAAGTCCTCGCGGATGCGCTCCACCGGTTGGCCCGTGTGGTTCGCCAGTATATCAAAGTTTCGCTCATGAAGACGCATCAATTCGCGCGCATGGATCTCGACATCGGGAGCATAGCCACCCAGATTTTGCAGTCCGGCCGGATGCATATGCACAGTTCCGTTTGGCAGCACGAATCGTTTGCCCGCGGCGCCTCCCGCCAAAATGACTGTCGCCATGCTGCCACAAAAACCCATGCACATGGTCGAGACATTCGGGCTGATATGCTGCATGGTGTCGTAGATCGCTAGACCGGAGTACACCACTCCTCCTGGACTGTTGATGTACATGAAGATGTCGCGCTCCGGGTCTTCACTCTGCAAGAAGAGCAACTGCGCTGTTACCAGGGCGGCGATAGTGTCGTCAATTGGCGTGGTGATGAAGATGACGCGGTCTTTGAGCATGCGCGAGTAGATATCAAATGCGCGCTCGCCACGGTTGGTCGTTTCGATAACGGTAGGAACGAGATAACTTTCCACTGCCACTCCTTGGCAACTACCCGCCGACTTCAACAGCTACAGTTTCCTGGATGTCATCGGCGGTAGCCGCGGTTTGGTCTGCAACATCTTCAGCGGCTTCCGCTGATACTTCCTCACCGCTCATGATCGCCACCAGCCGCTGGATCGCCCGTTGTCGTCGTATACGGTTTCGGATGTTGGTACGAACGCCGGCGGAAGATCGCAGTCTGCGACGCTCGGTCTCGCTGGTTTGTGCCTCACGGAATAGGTCTTCCAGGGCGGCGTCAACCTCTCGGTTTGGCACCTCAATGTTCTCTTCATCGGCCACCGCTGCTAGGACGAGCGAGGTCTTCACATTCTGCGCGGCACTCTCGCGCATATCACTTCGAACGTCGGCTTCTGACTGAGAGGCGGTGTCAAGGTACTGCTGCCACGACAGGCGCCGCCGCTCAAACTCTTCTTGCATTTCACCGATCATTCGTTCGAGTTCTTCCTCAATCAAGATCGGAGGAATTTCTATAAAGGTGCGCGAAGTGACCGCCTCCACCGCAGCCGCGACCATTCGCTGATCGGCTGCCAGCTTTTGCTCGAGCTGCAGATTCGCCCGCAATGCGTCGCGCAATTCTTCCAACGTCTGGAACTGAGACACGGACTGCACCAAGTCGTCGTCGATTTCTGGCAGCACCTTCCGCTTGATTTCCTTCACCAGTACCCGGAGAGTCAACGTCTGGCCGGCCATCTCCTGGTCCTGGTAGAGTTCCGGCAGCTCAAGCGAAACGTCTTTGATGTCTCCCGGGGTCACTCCCACAAGCTGCCGCGAGAGTCCGGGTAGCATTGGATCCGGCTGGTCGTCCTCGTCCTTCAGTTCGAAATCGACGCCATCCTGATTGATTACTTCTTTCCCGTTGACCTGGCCGCTGATATTCATGGTGACCACATTACCGATATCAGCGGCGCGCGTTTTTGGCTCGAGTGTCGCGTTTCGCTGCTGGATCTCGTGAATCAAGGCTTCGACGTCGGCGTCGGTAACCTCCGGCTGGCTGCGCTCAATCTTGAGCACACGGTAGTCCGGTAGCGGCACTTCTGGTTTTACCGCCACCGTCGCTTCAAAATGAAAGCTCTGGTCCGGCGACAGGTGTTCATGCCCATCAGAGCCTGCCTGGATCTCCGCCTCATCGATTGGAGTTAGATTTTCCTGATCAATGGCCTTGCGATATGCCCACCGCACAGCCTCGTCCGTTGCCTCATGGACGAATAGCTCTGCCCCTACCACACGCTCAACGACTGATCGCGGCGCCTTCCCCTTGCGAAAGCCGGGAACGTTCACTCGGTGTACGAGCTGTTTGTAGGTCCGGTCGAGCGCCTGTCCTACTTCCTCGGCCGTCAACTCGACCTTCAATGCGACGCGGCTCTCGGGAAGTTTAGTGACTTCGACGTTCATGTACTGCCTTATATACGAAGGCTGGCCCAAAGGTTGGACCAGCAAACTTTCTGACTTACTCTGCTTGGGTGGATGGTGGGGACGGAGGGACTCGAACCCTCACGCCAAAAGGCACATGATCCTAAGTCATGCCTGTCTACCAGTTCCAGCACATCCCCGAGGGATAAACGGCACTGCGACCTTTCCCTAGAGCATACCAGATTGAGTTTTCGTCAAAGCTCCTGGCAGCCCGGACCATGATAGACTCAGCGGGTGCACACGTATTGGCCGACGTGGCGGAATCGGCAGACGCACGGGACTTAAAATCCCGGGGCCTTTGGGCCGTGTGGGTTCGAGTCCCACCGTCGGTACCATTCCTCCTGGAGTTCGATGACCGAGTCCGATTTTTTCGACGAGAATTGCGAGAACTGCTTCTTTCTGGCGCGCGATGATTCGTGTGACAATCCGGAATCCGTTTACCACCGTCGCGCAATGGTATTCCGCGACGGAGACGAGGTGGTTCAAACCGGCTGGTGCGATCACTGGTTGAATGAGCCGAGCGCGGAAGGTCTGTCATAAACGCCGCTTGTTTGGGGTGCGTCAAGGATGGTATTCTTGTCGTAACTGCAGCGACGGCTGAAACGCGCTGCACGCTTTTACTTTTAGGAGGTTGACCAATCGCGAAAGACCTGAGAATTAATAATCAAATCCGAGCCCGAGAAGTCCGAATGATCGGCGGGGATGGCGAGCAATTGGGAATTATCTCATTGCCGCGTGCACTGGAGATGGCTCGGAACGATAATTTGGATTTGGTCGAAGTCAGTCCTACCGCGCAGCCACCCGTCTGTCGTCTGTTGGATTACGGCAAGTACAAGTACGAGCAGACGCGCAAGGAACGGGAAGCGCGAAAGACGCAGAAAACATGGACGCTTAAAGAAATGCGCTTGAAGCCGAAAATCGGCGAGCACGACCTGGACTTCAAGACCAAGCTGATCCAAAATTTTCTGGTAGATGGAGATAAAGTAAAGGTCACGGTCAATTTTCGGGGACGCGAGAACGCGCATCCCGAACTCGGGCGGGCAGTACTCGAGGATGTGGCCAAGCGATTGGCTGAAGTTGGATCGGTAGAGCGGATGCCCCTGCTGGAAGGTCGCTCCATGACCATGATCATGACTCCGGTGCCGGCGAAGCCACAGAGACCTGCGGAAGATCACGGGCGGGCAGCGACAGAGAACGGGAAAGCGCCTCAGCCCAGTGCTTCCCCAGACGCAGCAATCCCCCCGACTCCCGCCCAACCGACTGTGGTGCAGTCAGTGACGGCGCAACCGCCTCGCGAGGAACCGCCAGTCTCCTTGACGCCGACGCAATAGAGCAAGAACGAGGACCACGTGCCGAAAATCAAGACTCATAAAGCAACTGCGAAGCGCATAAAGGTGACGGGTACCGGAAAAATTCTACGGAGCCGCGGCTTTCAGAACCATAAGAAGTCAGCGAAGTCGAAGCGGTCCTTGCGCAAAATGGACGATATGTTACCCGTAACCAAGGGCATGGCCAGGCGAATTCGCTCTCTGGTTCCCGGGTTAAAGATTCGATAGGAGCTACTTGCGATGTCACGAGTAAAGGGTGGCCCGCGCGGGCGACAACGGCATAAAAAAATACTGAAGTTGGCCGCTGGTCATCGTGGAGCCAGGAGCCGCCAATTCCGCTCGGCAAATGAATCGGTTACCCACGCATTGGCATACGCGTATCGCGATCGCCGCACGCGGAAGCGGGACATGCGTTCTCTCTGGATCGTTCGCATCAATGCCGCAGCCCGACAGCAGGGATTGAGCTATAGCCAATTTATTCACCTACTTCATGAGGCGAATGTTGGACTCGATCGTAAGATGTTAGCCGATCTGGCGGTTCGCGAGCCGGAGACTTTCGAACGTATCGTGCAGGAAGTAAAGGCATCTGCCGCGTAGTGCGGATTACAAGCACCCACAATTCAGCAATTAAGTACGTACGGTCGCTCGAACGAGCGGCCGTTCGCCACGTTGAAGGGGTCTTTGTAGCGGAGGGGATCCGGCTCGTCCGAGAGGCTGTGGCTTCGGACCAGAGGGCGACGCTCGCGTTGTACGATCCTGCAGCGCTTGCTGGTTCCGAGGCCGGGAGCGAACTGCTACTATCGCTATCGTCTTGGGTGGATCGACGCTACGAAGTTTCAGCCGAGGCGATGGCGCGTGCTTCCCAAACGGCGACCAGCTCTGGTGTCCTAGCGGTCATACGGCGACCGTCGCCAGGGCCGTTCGCACCTGGCGACAGTGCATTCGGCGTTGTACTGGATCGTCTCAATGACCCCGGGAACACGGGCGCCATCTTGCGCACCGCCGATGCTTTAGGTGCGGATTACGTTGCCACGCTACCGGGCACCGCGGACCTCTTCTCCTCCAAAGTTGTGCGGGCCGGCATGGGAGCCCATTTTCGATTACCGCTCTATCCCCAGCTATCCTGGGACGACGTTATGCGAGAGGGCAGATGCACCGCCGTGGCAGCGGCCGCCCGAGGGGATGAATCGATATACGGATTCGATTGGCCGAGGTCCACTGTGCTGGTGATCGGCAATGAGGCGCATGGGCTCTCGCAGGAGGTGAATGTCTCGGTTTCTCGTCGCGTTCATATTCCCATGAGGGTCGGGGTAGAGTCTTTGAACGCATCCGTCGCCGCTGCCATTCTGATGTATGCGGCGCTCGGGCCAGGTCTATGATGGGACTAAGCGTTACAGATGAGCCTCTTTAACGTACTACTAGGTGGTACATCCGAAGAGGAAAGCATGGAAGGGGCGCTCAACTCCCGCGCCTTAAATGCCCCGGCGGGGACGGACTCTGGTGATGCTCTGTTGGCGGAGGCTGCCAAAACCGACCCGTGTGCGTTTGGGGAACTATATGAACGATATTATGCGCGTGTCTACCGATATGTGTATCATCGCCTGGGAAACGCGCCAGATGCCGAAGATGTCACTGGGTTGGTCTTCATGAAGGCGCTCGAAGCGATGCCCACATATCAATCGAAGCGCAGTAGCTTCGCGCCGTGGCTCTTCCGAATCGCACGGAACGCGGTAATTGACAATTACCGTCGTCGACGCAAGCTGAGCGCCTTTGATGAGGTAGAGTTGCCATCCAAAGATGGAGATCCCGCACTCGACGTTTTGAACGCGGAGCGACGAGCGGAACTGCGGGTCTTGGTCGAGCATTTATCGGAAGATCAGCGGGATGTCGTGCTCATGAGGTACTCGGCGGATCTCAGCTTTCCAGAGATTGCCATCACACTGAATAAAAATGAACCGGCGGTGCGAATGCTTCTGCACCGCGGTCTGCGTAAATTGAAGGCGGTGATGGATGATGTATGATCCGGATGTTGATCCCGATCTGCGGCATGTCACCAAGCGCGTCGCCGACCTCAATCAGCAGATCACCATTGATCTGCGCTATAAAGCGCACCTCCGCGAAGCGCTGTTGCGGCGCCACCAGGAGCTTTCCGCCGAAGTTACGCAGCGCGCGGCAAGAAAGCTCTGGCCTCGTTTATCCGTGGTCAAACGCCTCACACTGGTGGCGCCGCCGGCTCTTGCCGCAACTGTCGCAGCCTGCCTCGTGGCGTGGGTACTCCAGATTTCGGGCCACAGTTCGCCGCAGGTCGCTGAAGCGCAACGTATAACCGCGGCCCTGATGCGCGCGGTTCCAACTGTCACCAGCTGGAAAGTAACAGCCCATCAACAAGGGCAGAACGTCAGTTCGGTCACGGCTTACAGAATACCGCTCGCGCCCAACCAAAAGATCTACATCCGCGCGGAGCGAGGTACGTACCGGTCGTATTTCTATTCGGGTGGTCAATGGTCGGAGGTGAGAGATGGTCAATCCATCGCGCCATCCGGGGTTGCCTGGCAGTTCGCCTTTGCCACCTTGCCCCAGCGCCTGGCCAGTCATCGCTTTGTGATTTTAAGGAACTCGCAACCGAACACTGAGGGAATCCGGTACTCCCTCCCGGAGAGTCACGGTCTTCGGTTCCAGGTTACGGCCTGGATCGACCACACGACCGGCCTGGCCAAACGACTGGAGCGTGATGTGATTCGGGGAAACCGCGTCATCGAGCGCGATTGGGCGGACTACAGGTATGAGAGGGCAAAGTGATACGCGCTCTGTTGGTTGGAGGTGTTCTGGCCGGTGCACTGACTCTGCCCGTAGTAAGTTCGGTCGGCGCCGCGCTGCCGCCGCCGCCACCCCCCTCGTGTCACGTATGCAGTGGCCCACCGCCGCCACCCACGCTGGTCCCAACGGTGGCCCCCACCTTAGTTCCGATGCAGCAGTCCGTCGTGGTCCGGCTGTCGCCGACGCACGTGGGCCGCGGTCATCGCACAAAAGTGCAGGTGACTGCTTCGACCAACGATGACGTCACGGAGGTTGTGCACTTCCGTGAAGGAAAATCGGCCACCTATCGGGCCAGGGTTGGTGCGTCGGGAACCTTGACGAATAGTTATAAGGTTCCAGATACGGCGCCGCTGGGCAAGGCCGTTCTGACGGTGACCGTACGAGAAGAGGAGAAGACGATAGTCGAATCGGTATCGTTCCAGGTGATCAAGTAGGGCTCAGCGGCGAAAATGGTCAATGGCATACGCCGGAGCACCGATGTTTCGTCGATCAGCTGTCTCTCTATGACGTGAGTTGTTGAGTGGAAGCAGTTCCTGATCTTCGACGCGCTCTCGATGAGGCTCTTGAGGCGATCCCCCCTGCATCTCTGTCAGACGCGGTCCATGAGTTATCCCAACGCTACCGATCCGAGTACGCGACCGGCCAGACGCGATTCACGCGATCCTGGGACGATGTCGCGGCCTATGCCGCGTACCGGCTTCCCGCTACTTTCGGCGCTCTATGCGCCGTATTTGGGAGCACGCGGGATCGCCGGCCTAGCTGGCAGCCGCGGCGTCTCCTCGACGTCGGCGCTGGGCCAGGCACCGCGATATGGGCAGCCGTGGAAACGTGGATGAGCCTGGAAGAGTTGACGCTGATTGAGCGCGACCAGCGCATGATCCAGTTTGGTCAGAGGCTCGCCTTGCGCAGCGAGACGAGTGCCATTCGCGCAGCATCCTGGAAACTGCAGAACGTGCTCGCTGATTGGACGGAATCGAGCCATGATATTGTGGTGGCTTCGTACCTGCTGGGTGAACTTCCCCCACCATCGCGAAGGAGCACGGTAGACCACCTGTGGTCACTGACCGGTGACACACTGGTGGTGGTGGAGCCAGGTACCCCAGGCGGCTTTGCTCTGGTGCGCGAAGCACGCGATCAACTGCGAGCTGAGGGAGCTTACACGTTGGCGCCCTGTCCGCACAATGACGCATGTCCGATGCTCGACAACGACTGGTGCCACTTCTCGCAACGAATCGCGCGATCTCGAGTTCATCGTGGCGCCAAACACGCCCAACTTTCCTATGAGGACGAAAAATATTCCTACGTCGCCCTGTCGAGGCAGCCCGGAACGCCCTTTGGTAGCCGCATTATTCGGCATCCTCAGATCCGTCCCGGACGCATTTCCCTGAGGCTGAGTACACCGGTTGGGCTGGCAGATGAAACTGTCACTCGCCGCGGAGGTGAAAGATTTCGCCGGGCGCGACATGCATCATGGGGCGATACCTGGCCGGAGACGGAAACGACGTAGCTACGAGTGTCACGGCTCGCCTTGGCGCCTCCTAACACTCGGCGTCGGATTATTGATCTATGGAAGGGTCGCGACTGCGGTGGTCAGTCCGGCGATGTCGGGCGAGCCCCATCCGGTGACCGGATCCCATCCCTGGCCCGCCTGGAGCCACATGTTGCCGCCTTTTACAACATCATGGAACGCCTGGGAGTACTGTGCCGAATTACCGATACGATAGAGCACCGATTCTGCAGCGGCTGGGGCTTTCTTCTTGCCCCTCTAAATCGTGTTCTCCGTCACCAGTGCCCAAATTCCGGCCCAGGCAGGCGCTCCCAGACTGGTGCCACCGCTCTGGGTCCACCGGCCCCGGTAGTAGACGCTGACGCCGGTCTGAGGATCGGCCAGGAAGGCAACGTCGGGACCCCATCGGAAATTGTCGGCTGGTAGTTGGACGGCAGTTTGCCATGGCGGGCGAGCGAACGGCGCCGCTTGGCCGCCCCCGCTGAGATCCCACGCCGCTTCTGCCGCGATGCTGTTGTCCGGGTTCAGTTGCAGGGAGGTGCCGCCGACTGAGATCACGGAGGGATCGCTACCAGGGTACGACATGCCGAGTGATCGTCCGCAATCGGAGACCGGGCCAGGACGGGCTCCTGAGTCGCCACTGCTGACGAACACGGTGATCCCTCGCTTCATCAGCGCTGCCAACTCATTCTTCACACCACTGTAGCCAGGGGTCGGGCCGCAGGTGCCAAAGGACATGCTGATGCTCCGCGCGCCGTGCGAGGCAGCCATGCTGAGCGCCTGCGTGAGGTCTTTCCAACCGGCCCTACCGACTTGCTGATTCTTCAAATAATACACTTGAATCACAGCTCCCGGCGCCATCACATGGAGCCATTCGATGTCCATGGTTGTTTCACCCTGGTCCTTCGGTGTCTGGCGTTGGGCGCCCACGAAGTACTGCTGTACCACCGGGGCCGGCAGAGAATAGGCCGTGTCGAAGGCTTGCAGGTCGGACGGACGGTATCCGTCGACCTCGATCAGCGCAACGGTTTGTCCCTGACCGGTTATGCCCCGACTGAAGAGCGGAGTCGCATTGTACGCGGCCCGTATCTGGGACGGGCTGTAGGCCGTATCCAGGGGGTGGCCGATGGTGAGTGGGAAAAAGGTGGCGCCTCGGTCCGACGCCATGGCATGGGCTGGTCCGACGCTGACACCAAGGGCACAGAGAGCAATGATGGAGATGAAAATACGGTGAAACACGGACGGAACCCCTTGGTACAAGTGTTATTACATTGCGTCTTAGTATAAAAATGCCGCCTTACAGACAGATTAAAAACATGTAAACTCAGTTCGTCCCTTCGAACTGGCCGTTTTGTTTTGTGGAGGGAGTGAAGATGATCGGTAATCGTTTGGCAGACGCCTTATCACGCATGTATCAGGTGCAGAACGACGCGGTCGAAGCTGTAGGGAGCGCTGGGTCGTCGCTGGAGTTGGAACGCATACGGGTTCAGTACCTTGGGAAGAAGTCCGCGCTGACGCAAGTCACGCAGGTGATGGCCGAGCTGGACCAAGATCAGCGGAAGGAGTTAGGCGGCGCGCTGAACAGAGCCAAGGGAGCGATTGAAGAGGCGCTTCTGGCGAGGACTGAGACCGTGCGCGAGCACGAGTTAGATCGTCGCCTCAAGGCCGAGCAGGTTGATGTCACGTTGCCTGGTACGGCCTATCCGCATGGCTCTACCCATCCGCTCTTGCAGACGGTTCGGGACATTCTCGATATCTTGCGTGAGATGGGGTACGACATCTACGAGGGGCCGGAGGTGGAGTGGGAAGAGTACAACTTTGATATGCTCAACACTCCCCAGCACCATCCGGCTCGCGATGTACAAGATACCTTTTGGATCACCGACAAGCTGGTACTGCGCACTCAAACTTCGCCCGCGCAAATTCGCTATATGTTGTCGCACCGGCCGCCGATTCGAGCTGCCATGCCGGGATATTGCTATCGCAACGAGGCCGAGGATGCCAGCCACGGCGATCGCTTCTACCAAATCGAAGGACTTGTGGTGGATACGGATATATCGCTGGCAGACCTTAAAGGCACACTTGCCGCGATTTCCCATCGTTACTTTGGCCCGGATCGGCGACTCCGTTTCCGGCCGCACTACTTTCCGTTCACAGAGCCCAGCGCCGAACTCGATATTGAATGCATCGTCTGCAAAGGTGTAGGCTGCCGTTCGTGTGGTAATGAGGGATGGCTGGAATTGGGCGGCTCGGGCGTGGTCCATCCCAACGTGCTACGGGCCTGTGGTTACGACCCAGATGACGTGAGCGGTTTCGCCTTTGGGATAGGCCCGGCTCGTTACGCCATGATGAAACACGGTGTGCCGGACCTGCGCCTCTTCCGCGAAGGCGACCTGCGGTTCTCACGTCAGTTCGACTAGGAAAATAGTATTCCATGAGAGTGCCTATTGGCTGGCTGGCGGATTACGTCGATCATGAGCTGACGACCGCCGACCTGGCGCGCCGGCTTACCATGAGCGGCTTGAAAGTCGAGGCCATTGAGCGACCTGGAGCGCTCTGGCGGGATGTGGTGATTGGCCAGGTGACAGAACTGCAGCCGCATCCACGGTCCAATAAACCTCTATATGTTGCCCGAGTTTCCACCGGTTCTCACGACATTACCATCGTCACCGGTGCTCCGAACGTCCGGCTCGGCGACAAAGTCCCCGTCATCTCGGTGAGCGGCCTGGTTCCGTACGGACCGGACGGCCAGCCGTTGGAGATCGTGCCGCGACCGATGGCGGGTATTACTTCGGAAGGCATGCTCGCCTCGGCGCGGGAACTTGGCATTTCCGACGAGCACTCCGGTATTTATATCCTGCCGGCGGATTCCCCGGTGGGCGCGCCCCTGACGGCCATCATGGGCGGCGACGTGCTCGATCTTGAGACGGTATCAAACCGACCCGATACGCTCTCCATCCTCGGAGTGGCCCGAGAAGTGGCGGCTATCACTGAGCAGCAGGTCGCTCCGCCCGATCTCGCCGCGCTCGGGCACATGATCACCTGGCTCGACGAAGATAGCGTATCCCTGGACGTTCAGGACCACGAACTCTGTCCTCGATTCTCAGCGCTGAGAATCGAGGGTGTGGAATCATTGCCTTCGCCGTTTTGGCTGGTGGAGCGGCTACAGGCTTCCGGCCAGCGGCCCATTAACCTCCTGGTCGATCTCACCAACTATGTAATGCTGGAGATTGGGCAGCCGATGCACGCCTTCGATGGCGCTCGACTCGCCACCGGGCGACTAGGAGTGCGTCGCTCGCGGCCTGGAGAGTTCTTGCGCACACTCGACGGCGCCGATCGCGGACTACCACCGGGCACCGGAGTGGTGACTGATGGAGAACGACCGGTGTCGGTTGCCGGAGTCATGGGTGGTGAGGACAGCGAAATTGGAAATGGCACCACGTCGCTGATTCTGGAGGCGGCAAATTGGGATCCGGTCAGCATCCGCCGGGCTGCCCAGGCACTGGGGCTGCGCACCGAAGCCTCCAGCCGATTCGAAAAGGGACAGCCGGTTGAGCAGACGGTGCAAGCGCTGCTGCGATACGTGCAGTTGTTGGCACAGATCAGCGGGAAACCGCTACGAGTGGCACGTCTGGTTGATGCGTGGGAAAGCAAACCTCTGGAGCGAACGGTTACCATGCCGCTGCGAGACCTGCATCGGCTCACCGGAGTGCAGATATCGTCTGAGCGCGCGGCGGAGGTGCTGAGTTTGCTGGGGTTCGACGTCGCTTCAGATGACGATGCGATCAGGGTCGGCGTACCGTACTGGCGTCGCGTCGATATCGAGCAATCAGCGGATGTGGTCGAAGAGGTGATTCGGTTGGTCGGTTTCGATACCTTGCCCTCCACCTTACCGCGTCGAACCATGCCACCTCCTGTTCTCTCACCCTGGATGCAGTGGGACAACGTTGTCAGGGACCGACTGCTATCGGGCGGCGCTAGCGAGATTTCCACGCACAGCCTGACATCGCTATCGAGCATGGCGCGCTTGTTCCAACCGGGACAGAACGGCCACGATCTCGAATCGCCCGAGACGTGGGCCGCGCTGGTGCCGAATGCTCTGGGGGTGATCGCGGCCAACGCCTCGCCCTTACCAGTACGTCTACTCAACCCAGCTACGACCGACCGTCAAGTTCTGCGCATGACCCTGCTGCCGGCCCTGCTGGATGTCGTGAGCCGTAACCTGAAACAGTCGGACGAGCAGCTCGCCTTTTTCGAGATCGACCACTCTTTTTTTACGCGCGAGAACGAGCTGCCCTACGAGCGTCGCACGCTGGCTCTGGCTCTGTCCGGAATCCGCCGATCGCGCACCTGGGCCGACCGCTCTCCCGGCCCGCACACATTTTACGATTTGAAAGGTATGGTGGATGCGGTGCTGGATGCGCTTGGTATCCCCGCCCGGCGCGTCGAGGCGGCTCCGCACCCGGCACTGCACCCGGGTCGCTCCGCGATCCTCTACGTCGACGACCAGCCAGCTGGGTACCTGGGTGAACTTCACCCGCAGGTCGCCGACACGTTCGGTATTGCCACCTCTCCCGCTCAGGTGGCTGAAATTGATCTGGAGACCGTCTATGCCGCCGCCAATGGCGATCGTCCCTTCACTCCGTTACCGCGTTATCCCGCCGTCTTTCGCGATCTAGCTGCGGTGCTCGATACTGAGGTGCGCTCTTCGGATGTGATGGATGTGGTGAGGGAAGCAGGTGGCGAACTGCTCGAGTCCGCTCGAATCTTCGATGTCTATCAGGGTGAACCTTTGCCGGCGGACAAAAAGAGTGTGGCGGTTGAGATGGTGTTTCGGTCAGGTGAGACTACCTTGACGCAAGAGGACGCGGCGTCCGTCATGACTCGAATCGTCGACCGTCTCGACCGGCGTCTTGGCGCTACTCTGCGCGATTGACCGGTACAGTGCCGTGAACTCGTTCCACTTCGCGTTTTGCCGCCGGATTTACGATTAAGCATGATTTCCGATAAAACCCTACGTACCCTCGAGTTCGACAAGATTCTCAACCAGTTGGTGGAGCATGCGTCGTTCTCCGCGAGCCAGGAGACGGTGCGCGCGCTGCGGCCATCGACGGATCTGGAGGTGGCGCGGTCGTGGCTGGCGCGGACTTCAGAGGCTCGGTTGCTGCTGGAGGTGAAGCCGTCGACTCATCTGGGAGGTGCTCACGATGTGCGGGCGGCGATTCGGCGCGCCGCAATTGGCTCAATTCTTACGCCGGCCGAGCTACTGGAAATTGGTGACACGCTCGGCGCCACTGCTCGTTTTCGCTCCGCGGTGTTGAAGGACGACATAGACGTGCCATGGTTGCGCCGCCAGGGCGGACGCATGCTGGAAAATCGAGATTTTGTGGCGGCGCTGGACGCCACGTTTAGCGAGCGGGGTGAAGTACTGGACAGCGCCAGTCCCGCCTTGCGGCGAGTGCGCAACGAGATGCGAACGGCTCAGGGCCGGCTAATGGAGCGACTCAACAGCATGGTGACAGCATCGGAGAATCGCACCTCGCTCCAGGAGCCGATCGTTACCATGCGTAACGGCCGGTATGTGATTCCGGTGCGCAGCGATTCGCGCAGCAAGGTGCCAGGCATCGTGCACGATCAGTCTGCCAGTGGTCAGACAGTCTTCGTGGAACCGCTGGTGGTGACGGAGATGAACAATCGGCTGAAAGAGTTGGAGATGGAGGAGCAGCGCGAAATCGATCGTATCCTCCTGGCCCTCTCCGAACAAGTCGCGTCGCAGGCGCCGCAGTTGCGCGAGTCTGTCGAGGCTCTGGTTGAAGTCGACATAACGCTAGCCAAAGCGCGTTATGCGCAGGTGCTCGACGCGGCGGAACCCACGCTGAACGGGGACGGACGCCTGTCGCTGGTGGCCGCGCGGCATCCGTTGCTGCGCGGTGAGGTTGTACCCATTACCATCTGGCTCGGCCAGGAATTTCGCGTCCTGATCATCACCGGACCGAATACGGGTGGAAAGACGGTGGCGCTCAAGACGGCAGGTCTGCTGACGCTGATGGCCCAGGCCGGCCTGCACGTGCCGGCTGCCCCGGAGTCCGAGATCACGGTGCTTTCCAAGATCTTTGCCGATATCGGGGACGAGCAGAGTATTGAGCAGAGTTTAAGTACCTTCTCTTCCCACATGCGAAACATCATCGCTATGTTGCCTGAGGTGGATGCCGGCTGCCTGGTCTTGTTGGACGAATTGGGCGCGGGCACCGACCCGGTGGAGGGAGCAGGACTCGCGCGGGCTGTAATTGAAAATTTGCTGGAGAGCGGCGCCCTGGCGATTGTGACCACTCATTACAGTGAACTCAAGACGTTTGCGCACGAACATACCGGCGTGCAAAATGCCAGTGTAGAGTTCGATGTGGAGACCCTCTCACCGACGTATCGGCTGGTCATCGGCCTCCCCGGACAGAGCCAGGCACTCGCCATCGCCAAGAGGTTGGGTATGTCCCAGCGAATTCTGGCCGTGGCTCGACAGAACGTGTCCGTCGGAGCCGTCCGCGTGGAGAAGATGCTTGCCCAGATTCAGCAGCAGCGACAGGAGATTGGCCAATTGTATGAGCGCGCCAAGGACATGCATGTCGATGCGCGCAAAATTCGGGACCGGCTGCAGCATGAACTCCGTACGCTGAAGCGGGAGCGCGATGACGTTCTGGCGGCCGCTCGGGAAGAAGCGGCCTCGGTGGTGCGGGAGTTGCGCAGCCAGCTCAAGCAACTGGAATCTGACGCCAAAGGCGCGGTCTCGCGCCGCGACCAGAAAGAGTTGCGCACCCGCGTCGAGACCGCTCAGAGCGTCGCGGTCGAGGCCCTCGGGCCGCTGCCCAACCGGACGGCAGTGCAGTCGCCAGAGCTACAGCCACTGCGCCCCGGCGCCACGGTGAACATTCTCTCGCTCGGGCAACAGGGAACCGTCCTCTCCTTACAGAGCGGGGAGGCGGAGGTGCAGTTCGGCCAGTTTAAGATGCGCCTCCCCGCGACAGACCTGGAGGTGGTGAGCAAAAAGCAGCGTGAGCCCGAGCGAACGGTGCAGTATCAAAACACGCGTCCGGCCCCGTCGATGGAGATCGACGTGCGCGGCTGGCGGGCAGATGACGCGCTGCGTGAACTCGACCAGTATTTGCACGACAACTACATGCACGGTCAGGGGACCATTCGGATCGTTCACGGCAAGGGTACCGGAGCGCTGCGCAAGGCCATCCGCGACGAACTGGGCGCGAACCCGCTGGTCAAGAGCGTCGAAACCGAGAAACGCGAGTTGGGTGGCGAGGGCGTGACGGTGGTAAAGCTGGCGGTCTGAGCGCCGGTAAGTTACTGTAGCAGCAACTCGAAGTTGACGTGGCGCCCGCGTCGGGAGAGCCGAATGCGGGCCGGATACAGCACATCCCCGTGTTCGACGTACTGCGTCACCAGGGAAACAACGAGCGACCCAAACGCGGCGCCAACTACGGTGCCGACCAAAAAGAAACGGATGCGCTCACCGTTGAGATCGATATCACCCATCGTCAACCCCCTACTGAATCTTGAGCAGAGTAGACGCTTCGTTCCACCGGCGCTCCAGGTCGTAGTAGTCTCGCTGCTCCGGAGCAAAGATGTGGACGATGACCTGGCCGTAGTCTAGCAGAATCCAACCATCGCTGGGGAGGCCCTCATAGTGAAACAGGTGGATGCCCGTCTCCTTCATCCGGTCCTGGACCGCGGAACGTATCGCGTTGATTTGGCGTTCGCTGGTACCAGTGGCGATCACGAAAAAATCGGCGAGCGTAGTGACCATCCCAATATTGAGGAGAGTAACGTCGTTCGCCTTCTTGTCAACCGCGACATCGACGATGTCGCGGGCCACGGACGCGGCGTCATATTCGCGCCGCGCGGCGGTCTGTTGTGTCTGCTGCATCGCTGTATTGTATCATCGTCGCGGTAGCACGCGCGTTCTAACCATTTTGATTTCGATGGCGTACGCTGAAATCACGGAGGTGTTCCTACTCGTGCACGCATATACCATGCGATTTACCATCGTCGATCCCCGCGGGGCCATCAGCTTCGTGGGGGATGGATTCTTTCTCCTTCCCCTGGTTGCTGCCTGCGCGGCCAACCCACCCTCGCTGGCCGACATGCTGGCGCGTGTCGATCAGATTGACCGCCGCTTGCGCAACCGGATACTGGCTGGACTGGCTATTTTTGACGAGCACAATGTAGAAGGCAACTATATCGCCATTCACCGTGCGCTGGAACAGGTCGAGCCGGACGCCGAACCCGTCTTCCGGGTGGTGGACGAGATCACCCGTGATCGCAGTTTAGAGCCGACCAGGACCGGATTGATCATTTTTAACTTGAAAGATCATCGCATTGTGCAGGTAATCAACCACTTCTACGCTGTGGAGCGGAGCGGCGAGGTTCACCTTCACAATGGCGAGCGCTATTCGCGTCGCACAGTCGCCTACAGTCTTCCTGAGTCATGGTCGATAGTGCCGTAACGTCGCTCTTCAGGCGCGGTGCTCCATCAGGCACGATTGGCTGGTAAGCCGGCTCAACTTTTCCATATTGGCGTCGAGGTCGCGAATTTGGTTCAGCAACTGGCCCACCGTCGCCAACGCCATAGTTCGGTCCTCGCCGGAGAGTTCGGGCAGTACCTGGTAGGCCCGTGTGAGCTCCGCTTTCAGGCGGAACGATCGCAGCCGCTCTAAATGTGACGCCACCGCAACGCCGAACTTCCCCTCATCGGGCAGCGGTGTGTCCTTCGCCTGTAGCTCCTCAGCATAGGCGCGAAGAGCGTCGGGAACGGTTTCCTGGAAGAGGAGAAAGTCGTAGTTTTGCGACTCGCGCCAGCCCACCAGAGCTTCGACGATCATGCGGTGTTCAGGCCGCTCCCAAGGCGCTTCGGACACGGCGCATGCCACGTCCGGGGGCAGCACCACCAGCTTGAGCAAGAGCGATAGCAGGGCTTGCTCGATACCGAGCCTGGGATCTTCGGCTAAGCCGCGCGCGGTGGTCCCCGTCACCACGTCCTGGCCCCGCTGACTAGGGACAGCCTGCCGTTGCTTGGGACGCGTTCCTTGCGCTACAGACATCGAGCGCTGAAGCGCGCGGGGATCCACGCCGGTCTCCGTGGCCAGACGCTGCAACCAGGTGGCCTGCCAGCCGGCCGAGGCTGCCAGTTGCTGAATAGGCGGCAGGAGGCGATCGATCGCCTCCTGCCGCCAGGCATCGGACGATCGATTTAGGTCTTCAAGGGTCTTGGTGAAAAAGAACTCGAAGGCGGGGATCGATTCCTCCACCGTCTTTTGCCACCGGTCAGGATGATCCCGAATCAGTTCATCGGGATCACCGTCTCCCTCCGCGAGGAGGGCGATGCGCAGCTCGAGCGCGCCGGCCGTTCCAGGTACACGGCCCCGTTGTTTGGTCACCTCGGCCAGCGCGTTTAGGCTGGTCCGGGCCGCGGCCGATTGCCCAGCGGGATCGGGGTCGAGCGCCAGGACCACGGTGCCGGTGAGGCGGGTCAGCGCGGTAAGTTGCTGGGCAGTGACGGCCGTGCCCAGGCTAGCCACCACATTGCGATAGCCGCGCAGATGGGCGCGTAGAGCGTCGAGATAGCCCTCGACCAGCACCGCTCGGCCGGTGTCCTTGATCGCATCGCCGCCTCGGTGGACGCCGTACAGCACCGAGCTCTTATCGAATATTTCGGTTTGAGGCGAGTTCAGGTACTTGGGCTGCTGGTCGGATTCGAGGGCGCGGGCGCCGAAGCCGGTCATTCTTCCCAAGAGATCGCGAATGGGAAACATCAAGCGTCCGCGAAAGCGGTCGCGCGTGTTGGCGCCGGATTCGTCCTGCATAACCAGTCCCGCGGCCAGCAGGATGCGATCGTCAAAGCCGGCCCGGCGCAGATGCGCGGCCATCGAGTCGCGTGCATGCGGTGCATAGCCCAGCTCAAACATCTCCCAAGCTTCTTGTCCAAATTGTCGCTCGTCAAGGTATCGACGGGCACGTATGCCCTGCTCGCTGACCAGCGCCTCCTTGAAGAAGCGCGACGCCGCCTCATTCGCCTCGACCAGGCGGTTTTTCAGCGATGGCTGGTGCTCGCCGCGCTCCGGCAAAGTGACGCCCGCCTGACCCGCCAGGGCCTGCAAGGCTTCCGGGAAGGGCAGCTTTTCCATCTCCATTTCAAAGCTGAAGATGTCGCCCCCCTTGCCGCAACCAAAGCAATGGTAGGTTCCTCGCGCCGGTGTCACGTAGAACGAGGGCGTTTTCTCCTGATGGAACGGACACAGCCCCTTGAAACTGGCGCCGGAGCGTTTGAGGTCGACATGACGCCCGACCACGTCTTCGATGGAGAGGCGGCTCTTAATTTCCTCGACAGCGTCCACGTGTGCTCCGACGGCTCGGCAGTATCATGGGGCGATTATAGACCGGAGGAGACGTAATGAAGGCGGTTATCTTTGAACGGCACGGCGGTCCGGACGTGTTGAAGTACCGGGACGTTCCCGAACCGATGGTGGCGCCGGACGGAGCACTGGTGCGGGTGCGAGCCTGCGGCCTCAACCACCTGGATCTATTTTCCCGTGAGGGCCGGCTGCCTCACGCCATTGCACTTCCACATATTTCTGGCAGTGAAGTATCGGGAGACGTGGAACGCGTCGGCGAGTTGGTGACCAATGTCACGCCGGGTGAACGCGTGGTTATTGCACCGTATTTGTTCTGTGGAGTGTGTGAAAACTGTCTGGCCGGAGAGGAGACAACGTGCTTGAGCGGAGACGTTCTGGGACGTCGTAGCGATGGTGGCTACGCCGAGTATGTGTCAGTACCGGCTCGGCAGCTCATCACCCTACCAGAAAACGTGTCGTATCAGGCGGGCGCCGCGGTAACGCTCTCGACCGTCACCGCCTGGCACATGCTGGTCACGCGGGCGCGCTTGCAACCTGGGGAGGATGTGTTGGTGTTGGCAGCCGGCAGCGGGGTGGGAAGCGCCGCGGTTCAAATCGCCAAGCAGTCGGGTGCCCGTGTCATCGCCACGGCCAGTACTGATGAAAAATTGCGGCGTGCCGAGCAGTTGGGCGCCGATTTTGTGGTGAACTATGCGGAGAACGATTTCCGCACCGAGGTCCGCCGCATCACTGCGAAACGTGGGGTCGATGTCGTGGTCGAGCATGTGGGAGAGTCTACCTGGCAACAGAGCATCGGCTGTTTGGCTCGAGACGGCCGTCTGGTCACGACCGGGGCCACCACAGGACCTACCGGGGCGATCAATATCGACCGCCTCTTCGGCGCCCAGCTTTCAATTCTCGGGTCCTTTGGTGGAACACGGAGTGAGTTGCGGAAGGTGCTCAAGATGGTGGCGGAGGGAAGAATTCAGCCGGTAATCCACGCGACCTATCCTTTGGAGCAAGCGGCGCAGGCGCAACGCGTCATGCAGGAGCGGGCGCAGTTTGGCAAATTGTTGTTGCTCCCTTGACCGACAAAGTAATTCTCTCGGGTCTCGAGTTTTATGCGTACGGTGGTGTCACGGATGCCGAAAAGCAGATCGGCCAGCGATATCGCGCACACCTCGAACTGCACCTCGACCTGGCAGGGCCGGCACGTTCGGACGCCATTGAAAACACAGTGCATTACGGCCTGGTGCACGATGCCGTGGTGGATGAGGTCCGCTCCCGCCCATTTAATTTATTGGAGTCGGCCGCAAGTCGGATCGCGGATCGACTGCTCCGGGAGTTTCCGGTACGTTGCGTTACCGTGCAATTGCAGAAGTTGCTACCGCCGATTGACGGCGTGGTAGCGTATGCGGCGGTAGAGATTAGCCGTTCGCGCTCCGACTGACGTGACTCAGCGCGCTCCGACGGCGAGGAGCAGCGCGCCGACGCCGATGAGCGCCGCGGAAATCAGCCAGGGCATCATGGTCACGATCTGCCTCGCTGATAGCTCGGCCTGTCGCGAGCGGCGCATGATCTGAATGTTCATAACAAAGCCCACGATCAGGAAAAAGAAGCCAAGGAGCTGCATGGGGTCCTGCTTTCAAACGAAGCCATGAAGGGACGGTGGCACGTCAAAACCAAAGTGGCGTTCCAGCGCCTGGCGCACCTGATGTCAAATGGCGGAGGGAGAGATACCGTGACTCCCAAGCACCAAGATCGTCCGCCGCGAACTCGGCGGCGAGATGCGCGGCAGCGGCTCGAAACTGAGCATCGAGGCCCGCTTCCGCCCAAGGTCGAGCATCGTCAGCATCCCGTACCCGGCGCGCTAACTCAGCGATTGCCTGTACAACAAGGGTATCCTGTCTCGCTGCGATGTGCCGCTCTTCTACCGGGTGTTTCACCGTTGCGACTGTCTCTGATGAGATGTTGTAGGTCCGTTTCCTCTTCGAGCTCATGGTCGTAGAATACACGTCAATCGACGTGTGCGACAACGGGTCTACCCTCGTTTCCCGCCAAAGCTTAGAGGCACGTCGTGGCGATAAGCCACCGACTTGCTAGCCTGATGTGGGGCCAGTACCGGCCCCTCTATGCCATAACGGCATGGTAGAATCTCGACATTGTGTGTTGGGGGGTGACAGGTGCTCGCCAAGGCGTTGAGTTGCGCGGTCGTGGGGCTTGACTCGGCACTGGTCGAGGTCGAGGTGGACCTGTCGCCTGGCTTACCGTCCTTCGCGATTGTGGGATTGCCCGATACCTCGGTGCAAGAAGCCCGCGAGCGGGTGCGTGCCGCCATCAAGGACTCGGGAGGGCGCTTTCCCAACAACCGAATCACGGTGAATTTGGCGCCGGCCGATCTGAAGAAAGAGGGGCCGTCGTACGATCTGGCAATCGCCGTCGGCATTCTGTCTGCGGTGGGTGCGGTCGATGCCGAAGCGATCAAAAACCGTTTGTTTCTCGGCGAGTTAAGTTTTGAGGGCACACTGCGACATACACAGGGAATCCTTCCCATGGTGATGGCGGCGCGGGAGCATGGTTTGCGTGAGGTCTACGTGCCGCGAGTCAACGCGGCGGAAGCCGCGCTGGTCAGCGACGTCGCTATTATGGGTGTAAGTTCGCTGGTCGAGCTGGTGCAACACCTGACCGGTGGAGACGCGATTCCGCAGGTGCGACCGGACGAAGTCTCACCCGATGCCGTGTCATACAGCGCGGATATGAGCGACATTCGCGGCCAGGAGCATGTGAAACGCGCGCTCGAGGTCGCGGCCAGCGGCGGCCACAACGTTCTTTTGTCCGGGCCACCGGGAAGCGGCAAGACCTTGCTGGCGCGGGCTCTGCCGTCGATCTTGCCGACCATGACACTCGACGAAGCACTGGACACCACCAAGATTTACTCGGTCAGTGGCATGCTCCCCGCCGATCGACCGCTGGTGCGGCAACGCCCCTTTCGCTCTCCGCATTACACGGTCAGCCACGCCGGCCTGGTGGGAGGTGGCCAGTGGCCCCGGCCCGGTGAGATCAGCCTGGCCCATCGCGGAGTCCTCTTCCTTGACGAGTTGCCCGAATTTTCGCACACTAGTCTGGAAGCGCTTCGGCAGCCGATGGAGGATGGGCTGGTGACGATCAGCCGCGCTCAGGGAACGGTCAGCTTTCCCGCCAAGTTCATGCTGGTCGGGGCCATGAATCCCTGCCCGTGCGGTTTCGCATCCGACCCGGACAAGGAGTGTACCTGCACTCAAACGTCCGTTGTCCGCTACCAGCGCAAGCTCTCCGGCCCCCTATTGGACCGAATCGATATCCACGTGGAGGTACCGCGCGTGGACTACGACAAGCTCATCGGCACCATAGCCCCAGAAAGCTCCGCATCTATCCGGCAACGGGCCGACGCTGCTCGTCAGATCCAGCTCAAGCGCTTCATCGGCACCCGTCGAACCAGCAACGCCGAGATGGGGCCGAAAGAGGTCCGGGATTACTGCCCGGTGGAACCGGCGGCGCAATCGCTGTTGAAGGCGGCGGTGTCGCAATTGCATCTCAGCGCCCGAGCGTTCCATCGAACGCTCAAGCTGGCCCGAACCGTGGCCGATCTGGCCGGATCAGAGGTGCTGAGCCCGGCCCACGTGGCAGAGGCCATTCAGTATCGGCCACGGCAGATGAGCTAGGTTTGCCTCGCAGTGTCCGTCGTGCTTGTGGCCCAAGAGCGCAGACACCGGACGAGGTCGCGCATTGTCGCTCGGTCAAGAGGCGGCTGGACACCGTCTTCGAGGAGATCGCACCGGTACTCGACTGCAAACGGATCGACGGTGGCCAGGGCGTGAAGCTCCGCCGGGTATGGAAGCTCCATAGCTTCGACCTAGTCGACGAGATACGTGGGCTGTGTGTCTTCCGGATATCCACCCCTTATTCTGCCAGCACGGCCTTGATGAGCTTCTGGGCGGCCTGCTGCAGATGAAAGCCGATCACTTCGGCTTCGACGGTCGCGTCTCTCGACAAGCGGTCCACCACGACTTCGTCCTGGCTTGCTGCCGCAAGCAAGCGGACAGCGAGATCATGCTGCTTCATAAAGCACAATGCCCTCACGCAATGCGGGATAAAGCACTGTTCCCCGCACGTCTCCCCACTCCGCAACTTGACGCTCCGAGAAGACCAGAACGTCCACCGGGACGCCTAGCCCTCAGACGCGATGTTGCAAACGGATCATCTTATCACGTCGATCCACCACTGCCGGTACGACGACCAGCAGTTCCAAAACGCTGTCCTCTCCGTGCTCGGTTCGGGCGTAGGACTCAAAGAGGATAATCCGGCTGGGGCTAGATTCGGCGATAATTCGGCGAACAGCTTCATTGTTGGTTTCCGCGGTGGTCATGACGGATTCTATATGCTTCGTTTAACTCCGTTGCTCGATCGCAGGCCCAAACGATGAAACGGCGCCAATCGCGGCAATCCGTCCACTATGTCCGTGAGCTCGTCGCGTTATTGTTGGTGGAGGAGTCGACGCCAATGCTTGGGATACCTACAGCACTACCGACAGTAGGCTTGCTCGTTCGGACGCGCGGATGTGACTGGGCGGCGCTGGCCAGAGACCGTACGCAGGTCGTTCGTCTTAGCCCGCTCACCGGCTCCCAACACGACTCCAATGGCCTCTTTTGGTTATTAGATATGCCGATTCTGCTATGACAATTCCCTCGTACGAAGAGTTTATGCTCCCCTTGCTCGGCAGCATCGCAGACGGGCAGGAGCATCGTATGAGAGACATCATCCCTCAGCTTGCCGATACGCTTCTAGTGCCGCTTGAAGAGCGACGCCTCTTGCAACCTGCAGGCCGCAGCACCGTTCTCTATAACCGAATTCAATGGGTAAAAACTCATATGAAGAAGGCTGGCCTGCTCGACGACCCATTGCGTGGCACTGTGCGGATCACGGATGAAGGAAAGCGAGTTCTTGCCCAGAATTTTGCGGCCATTGATAGTACGTTTCTGCGGCGCTATCCCACATACGTCGACTTTTTGGGACGGCGCGGCCTCGATTCCGCATACGGAAAATCGGGAAAAGTGTTTGATCGACACAGCGAGGAAGCTGCTCGCAATGTAATGGAAAAGCTATATCCGGATGAGAACGGCCGCCGGGCGGCCCTGGAACTTCTCGCCGAATCAATGCGGACAGCTCATGAACTGGGGCCACAATCGTGGGAAGTGACCCTAGATCCCGCGTTCTTTCGGCTCAATGTCGGTTGTGTTTGGATGGTGGAGCATGCGGACGCGGGCCTGCACCTCCTCCTTCGCGGGCCGATACACGATAGCCTGCAAACCGATCTCCTGGGCATCGCGGTGATCCATCAGTCGATTATCAAGCGAGTGCCTGAAGCCACGTACCTGGAAATCGCCGCGGATCAGATCCCCGACCTTCGGCACAGTGAAGCCTTCAATACTTTCGCAGAAGTACATCGCAATGCGATTCAAGGTGCCATAGACGATAGGCAGATCACGCTCTGGCCAGGTGCGCACTCTCCTGGTGTGCTCAAGTACATGCGGACTTTTCTTCAGCAAGGCTTACCGGACCCGGAGCTTCTGGCAGCACAAAGTTCCTATGATGCGGTCCGTGAAGCGTTCGAGCGCTTTCACCGCGATCCCGTGCAGCACTTGCGCACGCAGATGCGCCAGTGCCGCGCTCAGCAGCTACGCCGAATCCTTTCTGATCCCGAGTCAGTCACATTCGAGACGTTCCACCGCCAGGTGTGGCCTCTGGGCAAGGCGCGGTTTGAAGGGAAAGACATTGGTCAGTGGACCGCGGAAGAAGTACCGAAACTCGAAGAGGCGCTCCACGCTGGAAAAATCGACTTCTACGGTAATTTTGTCTGGCGACCGAGTAGCGGCGTGTACGCGCCGAATGTTAAGAGCAATGATCAGAAGCTTGTGCACGTTCGTCAAGCACTGTCAATTTTGAATGACCGGTCACGTTCGCCCAGGGATAAAATTGATGCTCTCGACGCATTGCCGGGCCTCGGCGAAGCGACTGCGACAGGTTTGGTCATGCTCTTCCATCCTCATGAGATTGCGATCTCTAACGGGCCATCAAAGGGTGCCATAGAAAAGCTGGGGTATCCGGTCACCACGCTGGACGCATTCGAAGACGCTGCACGCGCCCTCCTCTGTCGGGTCGGGGCCGAGGACTTCCTGGAACTTGACTCCTTTCTCTGGCAACTGGACACGGGGTTGATCTCCATTCAATCAGCAGGAGAATTGGATTGCGGCCCTACGGGGTCGGATAGTGTTGATGCGGTAGAGACTGTGCCTGGCTTCAACGCCGAGTACACATTGGAGCAGTGCTCAGAGGATACCGGCATCCGAATCGAGCAAATCGAACGGTGGGTTGGGGCAATCAACCGTAAGGGGCAAGCGATTCTTTATGGCCCACCAGGAACGGGTAAAACGTTTACGGCCAAACACCTGGCCCGACACCTGGTTCGTGCTGGAACGGGCATTATAGAAACCGTTCAGTTCCATCCCGCGTATACATACGAAGATTTTATTGAGGGCCTTCGTCCCGAAACTTCTGAAGCTGGAGTCCTGACCTACCCGTTAGTGCCCGGCCGTTTTCTTCAGTTTTGCCAGGAAGCCGAGAAGCGTCAAGGGAATTCGGTGCTCATCGTCGACGAGATAAATCGGGCTAATCTCTCCGAGGTGTTCGGCGAACTCATGTACCTCCTCGAGTATCGAGGCGAGCGAATTCCTCTTTCTGCTGGTAAAGAGTTTCAGGTGCCCGAGAATGTCCGTGTCATTGGAACCATGAATACAGCTGATCGCTCCATTGCTCTGGTCGACTTTGCTTTACGCCGCCGATTCGCGTTTCTTGAACTGTTGCCCAACTATGATCAACTCCGCCGTTTCCATGAAAAGACAGGCTTTAAGGTCGATGGACTGATCGCCACGCTTGAGCAACTTAACACGGATATAGGCGATCGCAACTATGCAATCGGTATCAGTTTCTTCGTGGATAGAAATCTCGAGGACACACTCCCATCTATTTGGGAAATGGAAATCCATCCGTACGTCGAAGAATACTTCTTCGATCAGCGGAGTAAGGCGCAGAAGTACGCTTGGCGAGAGGTCGAGGGAAAAATGCTGTAGTGGAAACCGGACAAATGCAGGTCCTCCGGCTTGCGGAGCATGAGCCGCTATATTTGGCAAAAGACGCCTTCGAATACAAGCGGGCTCGATATCTGTGGGAACACTATCCGGAGCAGGTCGACATAAGTGAGCCGTCACTCAAGACGGCCGACCGGTGGAAGCTTACCTCCGGTGGCTGGGTCGGCTACATCCCGCTAACCGACGGGATAGGGCTGGCACTTGAGCCAAAGGTGCCCTTACAAAACATCTTCCGGATGCTCGAATACGCATACCGTCTCAGTTCCTTCCGGATCCTCGACGAGCTAATGCAGGCAGGATCTCTCCAAGACTTCTTTGAGCGGCTCGCCAATGTCCTCGCCGAGCGGATCCTGGATCGTGTAAGGAAAGGGGTATTCCGCACGTACCGCTCACGTCATGAACGCCTGCCATATCTCCGGGGCCGGATAGATATTGCGCAAGCCGCGAGTACGCCCTGGCAACTTCGATTCCCGTGCCGATATAGGGAGCATACAGGTGATGTGGAGGACAACCAGATCCTTATGTGGACGCTGGATCGCTTAGCGAGAAGCGGTATACGACGCGATGATGTTCGCGCGTCAATTCGCAAAGCTCATCACGCGTTACAAGGTGCAGTTACGGTAACCCCATTCTCCCCCCGTGACTGCACGGGGAGGACGTACAATCGCCTGAATCAGGACTATGACGTCCTCCACGCGTTGTGCCGCTTCTTTCTAGAAAATACTGGCCCGACGCACGAGGGAGGGGATCATGGAATGACCCCCTTCCTGGTTAACATGGACAGGCTCTTCGAGCTTTTCGTGGCTGAGTGGATGAAAGTGCACCTGCCGATCGAGTGGTCGCTTGAAGCGCAGGATCGCGTGACCGTTGGGAACTCCGCCGAGCTTCGCTTTAACATCGATCTGGTGGTGCGCGCCACAGGTACGACAGACGTAACATGCGTGCTCGACACCAAGTACAAGTCAGGGACTCCGAGTAACGCAGACGTTGCGCAGGTGGTCACATACGCTGAACTCCGTCAGACGACGAACGCCGTTCTGATCTATCCCGTTCGGCTCGATGAGGCACTGGCTGTCGAGACAGGACGCATACGAGTGCGGGGTGTATCGTTCTTGCTGGATGGGGATTTGGGTATGGCAGGGCAAGAGTTTCTAACGGTGCTGTTCGCAGGCGACGCCCGCTTTCGTCTATAACGGTGACTTCAAATCTTGGCGCTCGTCTCGGTTTCGAACGTCGGCGACACGCACTGTCGTTCCGAGCACCAAGGCCAGCGCCTCGGCCCGTAGGTGCCGGTCATGGCCATAGTGCCTCTTGCCACGTTTGCCCGAACTCCGGCGTCGCGGGCTAACTCGGTTTGGTCTTGTCAGTGAACTTTATGGCACCACAATTGTGCACGTGATTATTCGCGAGCTGTATCTCGTGGACGCGCCTGTTGGGCGCCACGAAAGGTAGCCGGCTACCGGACGCCCCAATCCCTGGTCGTTGCGCCTGCCGTCACGTCCATCTATTTCTGGCCGGTGGAGGGTCTTCTGTCACGCTCGATTATGCTGTGCGGTCAAGAAATGACTGAAGGGCTGGAAGGCGACGCGCCGGCGGAACCAATGATGAGTCGCGGAATAAAGTAGTGGCTCAGCGGGCCGATCCCCAGCGCATACACTACGGTGCCGATTCCTACGGAACCACCCAATGCAAAACCACAAGCCAGCACGGTCAGCTCAATCCCGGTGCGCACCACGCGGATGGTGGAGCCCCGTGCCGCCAGACCGGTCATCAATCCGTCGCGTGGCCCCGGTCCGAGGCCGGCGCCAATGTACGCGCCCGTGGCCAATCCGTTGAGCGCCACGGCCGCGAATAACAGCACCACGCGCACGGGTAGCGTGGACGGCGCCGGGACCCATGCCAGAGTGAGGTTGATCGTCAGCCCGACCACGATCACATTACTGATCGTTCCCAGGCCGGGACGCTGGCGCAGCGGTATCCATAGGACCAGGACGGCAGCTCCGACGATGATGGCCCAGGTGCCGATGGCCAGGTTGGAGTGCCGCGCCAGGCCCTGATGTAAAACGTCCCAGGGATCTAGACCAAGGCCGGCCAGGACCAGCAATCCATCACTAAACCCATAGAGCAGGAGCCCGCAATACAACTGTGTCAGCCGCCGTACCCAGCGACGAGAAAGGCTTCCTTGTCGCACCGCGACCGCTCTTGTCACGTGGTCAGATCGTGTGTCGACTTGCCTGTCGCCAGCACCCGCATCGTCCAACCCCAAAACCACGGACCGGACATCGCGCTTCGTTGACGATCCGACGGTCTCTTTGCCTGCCGCATTGCCGCGTTGACGAGGTCGCGCCGATTGGCCGTGTACAACGCTCGTGGTCTCATTCGCAATTCACGACAGGACAAAGTCCTTCGGAAAGCGCGTCAGGTTTCGGTAGCCACCCTTGGTCACCACTACCAGGTCTTCGACGCGTACCGCACCGATATCCGGGTCGTAGAGCCCTGGCTCAACCGTGATCACCTCGTTCTCCAGCAGTTCGACATCAAGCACGCTCAAGCCGGGCGGCTCGTGGATGTCGAGCCCGACGCCGTGGCCGGTGCTGTGGATGTATCGCGGTCCACCCTCGGCGCGGTCGAAGCCTGCGTCGCGGAACACGTCCTGCACCGCTCGATGGACGTCGCGGCCGTTGGCGCCGGCTCGGATTTCGCGCAGGGCCGCTTCCTGGCCGCGCAGCACAGCGTCGTACATCGCCTGGAGCTGATCGCTCGGTTGTCCCCGGACCACCGTCCGCGTCATATCCGCGTAGTAGCGCGTCTTCTTGCTTCGCGGCACGATGTCCATGACGACAGCCTCGTTCGCCCGGAGAGGTCCGTACCCCGCCCAGTGCGGGTCGGCAGCGCCCGGCCCACCTGCCACGGTGGGACTACGGGATACATCCATGTCGTCGCGGACCATTGTCACTTCCATCTCGCGCCGAAGTCGTTCTGAGGTGAGGGGCGTGCCTTCATACTGAAGCAGTCCATCTCGCTCTTCACACTGCCGCAGTATCTCCACCGCTCGGACAGCGGCGGCCTCAGCGGCTCGCTGAGCCTCTTCGATGGCTGCGACCTCGTCCTCGGACTTCTGCCTCCGATGGGATACGAGCAGCTCTGAGTCAACCTTTACTTCCACGCCATCGCCGCGCAGACTCTCGCCGTACAGGAGTGGGAAGCGAGGACCAACGACCACTTGGTCTGCCCCCAGGTCCTTCACGGCCCGGGTAAGGACGGTGGCAAAGGCGCGATTGCGGTCCTTCAGTTCACTGATGGCCTGCTGGTAGCCGTAGTCGTCAAAGGTCCGAATCGTGGTCACGCTTGATTCCTTCGCGGCTCTGCCACGCTCCATGGGGCTAGCCATGATGGTCCGCTGCCCTTCCATTTCCAGGTAGACGAATCCCTCTGCCAGAAAGTTAGTCTTGTAGTACAGATTTTGATCGGTCTGACTATCGCCGACCAGCAAGAGTGCATCGGTCACGGTTTATTTGCTCCTGGTTTATGGTTCGGGGACGCGGCGGACGTGCTCCCGGCTGCTAGGTCCAAAGCCAACGCTTCGTCACGCCATCACTTCGACAGATACATGCCCGCGCAGCGAATGATACCGTCCGGTACGACGACGAAACCCTTCAGCTTCTTGGTCGACGCCATGGAGTAGTTGGCGTGGTCCAGATAGATGTAGGGCTGATCTTGGTTGAGTTGCGCGGCGATCTTGCCGTAATCCGCCTGCCGTTTTTTGGCGACGACCTGGCGTCGTGCCAGAACCATGTACTTATTGACGGTTGCGTTGGAGTACTGGCCGTAATTGTAGGTAGCGCCGGGCGAAATCCAGCTGGCGATGTTTTGGTCGGGATCCGGGCGGCCCGACCAACCGATGGCGGCCGCCTGGAAGTTATGTTTCGCGCCGTCACTTAGGATGGTGGGGAAGTCCTCCGCCTGAACGTTCATGGTGAAGCCGCCGGCCTGGAGGTAACTGGCGATAATCTGGGCCTGCTGCGTGCTGATCGGTGCCGTGGTGGTCTTGAAGGTGAAAGAGAGATCGGAGACATGAGACTTGGCCAGCAATTGCTTGGCCTTCTTCACGTCCCGAGCGGGTGGTTTATCCCAGCTCCCATAGGCCAGTTCGCCGGGACCGAATGGCGAGTTTGCCGCCGTAGCAGTCTTACCCGCGGTCACTTTCACGAATTCCTTGCGGTCGATTAAAAGCGAGACAGCCTGGCGCACGCTCTTGTTGTTGAATGGAGGTGACTGGGTATTGAGCCAAAAACCGGCGAAGGCGTAGCCGGGCTTGTTGATGTACTTCAGGTTTTTGTCGTTGCGGACGGCGGCAACGTTTTGGGACGTGACATCGTCTATCAGGTCCACCTGGCCCGATTGCACGTTGACGAGCTGGACGTTGGGATCGGTGAAGATCTTGAAGACTACTTTGCTCGCCTTCGGATATCCCTTCCGCCAGTAGTGCGGATTGCGCACCAATGTGATGTGATCGCCCTTGACGCGATCCTGGAAGATGAATGGGCCGGTCCCGACCGGGTGAAGCGTGAAGTTCAGTCCCTCAGACTGGACTGCCTTGGGAGACATCATCATGCCGGAACGGTCGGTGAAGATCGAGAGGAGAGGTGAGAAGGGGGCATCGAGCTTGATCTTTACGGTGTAACCGCCTACCGCGGTCACCGAGGTAATATCTTTGACCTCTGGGTAGCGCGCCGAGGTGGGCTGCCGATACCGATCCAGGTTAAACATCACGGCAGCGGCGTTGAACGGCGTCCCATCCTGGAACTTCACGCCCTTGCGGAGGGTGAGGGTGTAGGTCATGTGGTCTTTCGAGACCTTGTAGGCAGTCGCCAACATAGGAACAATCCGGCCCTTGGCATCGAGATCGAACAGCTTGTCGGTGACATTGTTCAGGATTTGACGATCATAGTAGGAGCCGGCGAGGTTTGGGTCCAGGAAGTTGACGTCCGAGACCATCGCGATATTGAGCGTCTGACCGGATGCGCGCGGAGCGGCTGCTCGTCCCACCGACGCGGCTGAACTCAGCAGGATCGCGGTGATCAGCGCAACTATCATGAGCAGAGTTCTGCCACGCTCTGTAAACACTATTCATTCCCCTCGTTAACGGACATGGTCGGGTTCGACAGCGTCATAGCGGGAGCTGTCGCGGGGGACAACCCCTCAACACATCGTATGACACTGTGTGATGGGAGAAAAAGATAGACCATAATCGGTTCCCAACTACCATGGGTTGAACTGACAGTATCGAGCATCAAGTGAGAGGAGAAACGAGATGGATGAGACGGTTGAAGGCGGCAAAGAGCTGCTGGCGGAAACTGTGCGGGCCTTCAAAACTGGGCTGCATGGACAGGAGTACACGCCGGGGAGCTACGACGCGGCGGCCATTCAGCGCGACGAGGAGTTATCGAAGCTACACGAACTGCGAGCATCTGGGACTCTGACCGACGAAGAGTTTATTGCCGCGCGAGAGCGCTTGTTCCGTCCAGAGGCGGCGTCTGACGCCGGCCCTCTGCACTGAGTGGATGAGAAGGCGTCCTTGACGTAACCCCATGGATGTCTTTGGAGTATCGCTCAGTAAGACTGTCTCGCATGCCTTGCGCCACGCGCCCCAACAGTACGGTTTGCGGCCAGATTCCGATGGTTGGGTTGATGTTCCCGACCTGCTTGATGCCCTGCGCACGCGGCGCAGACAGTGGAAAACGCTGCGGGAGGAAGATCTGATCCGGATGAATGCGGCGTCGGATAAGCGTCGGTTCGAATTGCGGGGCGGAAAGATACGCGCGCTCTACGGCCACTCGCGGGCAGTGAGCGTGCACTTGCCGCCGGCTTGCCCGCCAAACCTTCTCTTCCACGGGACGACCGTCGCCGCTCTTCCGGCGATTCTAGGAGAAGGGCTGCGACCGATGAACCGACGATACGTGCACCTGTCCGCAGACCGCGCTACGGCCCATCAGGTCGGCAGCCGGAAAGCTGGAAAGGTGGTGATTCTGGTGATTGACGCCTGCGCTGCACACGACGACGGCGCTCGTTTTTTTCGCGGTAACGAGCAGGCGTGGTTAACCGACGCCGTAAGACCAGAGTTTATACAGATGGACGGAATGGACTAACGCCCGCCGGGGAGCACGCCAAATGGCGCAGCGGTAACACCGGTGATCCGGCCCAGTCGCGCTTGCACCAGTACTCGTGCCTTGACCCCCTTGCGCAGTCCCGGTGCGATGCGCAGCCTCAGCGCTCCCGCTCCACGCCAGTCGAGTACCAGGTGGCGCCGTTTGAGCGTACCGTTCGGCTCAACAACGGTAACATCGGCCGTGGCGCCGGGCCAGCCGGCAACGGCAATGTTTCCCTGCGCGTAGTTGCGGAGCCTGACCAGAATGGCCGTGACTTTCAAGCACATTCTCACGGCACAGGCGGCAAGCGCATTGCTGGTCGCCGCGAGCTGATACGAGGCATGTGCTTGCAGCAGATGTTGACCGACCACTGTTGCCATGCAGCTCACAGAATGTGTTGCCCGCACTCGGGGGGATGATACCGTGAACGCCACGAATTGTCCCTTGGCGTTGGTCACCGGGCCGCCTGTTTCATTCAACATCGGTGCTTGGCCGCAGCGCATCTGCACATGAAGGGAGCTGCGCGGGGCGAATCCGGAGCCGGAGAGAAACAGCGTGCCGCCGGAGTGAACCTGGCGAGGAGCGATCACCAGTTGACCGGGAGCGGAGCGTGCTAAAACGTGGGGTGTGGCCCATGCAGCGAGAAGTGTTGCTACGATAATCAGCGGAGCTAGGCGCGTCATTGGTTACCTCCGGTTGGATCTGCCCGTGTAGATGTGCTTCGGATTTCAACGGCCGGTTTCAAAGTGAGGCGTTGCAAATGGAGACAAAGAATGTCCCGGCGTCTTCATACTAAACGCTGAGGACCGGTTGCTGTCTGGACCAGGGGGGCTCAGGTCATTCGCTCGAGTGTGTTTTATCGCTGGCATTCATCTTGCGCACGGTGATCCTCATAAGAGTGACGTTGGGACCGATATGAAAAAGCGTAGGCCGACAGGCAGCGCGGAAGGCTTTTATAGCTCCGCTCTTGCCATACTGGTGGAAAGTGAAGTTCCATTTATGGTCGGCGGAGCATACGCCATGCGTCACTACGCCGGCGTCGTCCGCGATACCAAGGATCTCGATGTATTCTGCAAGACGAGCGACCATGCCCGCCTATTGCAGGCGCTGACCGAGGCGGAGTACACGACCGAGATTACGGATGCTACCTGGCTGGCGAAAGCGTTTCACGGCGACTACCTGGTGGATCTCATTTTTGGTTCACGCAACAACGTCTGCCCGGTTGATGACAGTTGGTTCAACCACGCCTCCCAAGTGACGCTGATGGGCTGTGAGGTCTTGCTGGTGGCGCCAGAAGAGGTGCTCTGGACCAAGGCGCTGGTACAGGATCGCGACCGCTTCGACGGCGCGGATGTGATGCATTTGCTGCGGCAGCAGGGACGGGACCTTGACTGGGAGCGTCTCCTGCTGCGCATGGAGCCGCACTGGGAAGTGCTGCTGGCCCACCTCATTCAGTTTCGCTGGATCTATCCGGCGGATCGAGACGCGGCGCCGACGTGGGTCATGGAAGAACTTTTGGCGCGGGAACAAGCGCAGCTCACAGCACCGGTTCCGGTCGAAAGGGTGTGCCGCGGGCCTCTGCTGTCCAAGCTGCAATATCAGGTCGATATCGAAGAGTGGGGGTATCGTGAGCGATGATTCGGCTTGCAATGCACCACACGGATGAGTGAGGCACACGTCAGAGTTGCGGCGCTTGGCGACATTCACGTCAACGAGACGAATCGGTCAGAGGTGAGAGACTTGCTGATTGGCATTGGTCGCACTGCGGATCTGCTTGTGTTGTGCGGCGACCTCACCAACCGAGGACTCCCAACCGAGGCTGCGATCCTGGCGGAAGATTTGGTTCACTGTCCCCTGCCAGTGGTAGCTGTGCTGGGTAATCACGATGTGGAATCTGGCCAGGAGCATGAAGTGGTCAAGATTCTGCGCGAGGGCGGCGTCACCATGCTGGACGATGAACCGTACGAGACGCAGGGAATCGGCTTCGCGGGGGTGAAAGGTTTCTGCGGCGGATTCGATCAGCACGAGTTGACTCCCTTTGGAGAGGCGTCGATTAAGGCATTCGTCCGGGAATCGCTGGACGAGGCGCTGCGGCTTGAGAGCAGCCTTGCACGGCTGCGCACCATCCATAAGATCGCAGTGCTACACTATGCGCCGGTCCGTGACACAGTCGAGGGCGAGCCTCCCGAGATTTTTCCGTTTCTCGGCTCGTCGCGTTTAGCGGATCCGATCGACCGCTTCAATGCCATGGTCGGCGTGCATGGACACGCCCATAACGGCACGCATGCCGGCAAGACGAACAAGGGGATCCCCATCTACAACGTGGCTCTTGCCATCATGAAGCGCGAGTCCCCGGAACAGCCGTACTTGCTGCTCACCGTATGATCGCGTCTGTTTGAGTCAGTCGCCGGAAGCAAGCGCTTCATTTTCTGCAAGCGCGCGGTGATTGAGGGGCAAGCAGACAGTGAAGGTTGTGCCGCGTCCCTCTTCGCTCCGTACGTCGATAGTCCCGCCATGGTCCTCGATAATTTGTTGAGCACCTGCCAGGCCAATGCCGGTTCCCGGTATGGCGCCGGCCACATTTCTGGCGCGATGGAAACGTTCAAAGACGCGACGCACGTCGGCAGCCGGAATACCGAGGCCCTCATCCTGAACGTGGATCACGGCGTGCGACTTATCGTCCGACACGCCGAGCCCGACCCACACATTGCCACCCTGCGGGCTGTACGTGATAGCGTTCGATAGGATATTGATAAGTGCGCGCTCCAGACGCGAGCGGTCGTAGAGGCCGATTAGTTCGGTTGTCGGTACCTCCATACGAAGTGTATGTCGCTCGGTGGTCTGCTGCTGTTCGTCTACCAGCGATTTCACCAAGGCAACGAGGTCAATCGGCTCCTGTATAAGGTCTAGTGGCTTGCCGGCGTGGATTCGGGCGACGTCGAGCAACTCATTGATGAGACCTGCCATTCGGGTGCTGGTGGTATCGATCCGTTGCAACCCATCGAGGAGTTTATCGGTCTCGGGCGTGTGTGCGCGTGACGCTCGGCGGTGCAGAATCTGCGCAAGCCCCTTAATGGTTGTTAACGGCGTCTTCAAATCATGGGCAGCGGCTGATAGAAAGTCGTCCTTCTGCCGCTCGAGATCGCGCTGTGTGGTCACGTCTCGAAACGTGGCGACTCCTCCCAGTCGAGTTCCGTCGGCAGAGATGACGGGCGCGGCACTGACCTCGAGAATAATGTCGCCCTCCGCCCGCTGGAGGTGGACATCGTCGTTGATTACCGTCTCACCCTGTACTACCGCTTGCGACAAAGTTGATTGCGCGAACGCACGACGCTCGCCGTCGCGGCTCCACCTCATCAGTTCTTCGGTCACGATGCCATCGGCTGTATCTGGAATCCCCAGAATCTGCCGTCCAGCAGCATTGATGAATGAAATTTGTCCGGATGTATCGGCTATTGCCAGACCATCGGTGATCTGAGCGAGTATCGCGGCCCGTACGGCGGCGGCCTGCTGCGCCTCGCGGTGGAGCCGCGAGTTATCGACCGCCATCGCGGCGCGTCGTGCCAGGTCTTCGGCCAGGGCCAACTCCGTTGCGTCGTACGTATGAGCTGACTCGGCTGAGACAAAGGTCATTGCTCCCAGGGTCCTGCCGCGCGCTCGCAGTGGCACCGTCATAGCGGCACTGAGCCCGAGCTCTCGCAGAATCCGTAGGGCGCGGTCATCCACCGCGGAAGCCACCAGCATCTCGTCAGAGATGTGCGCTGTTAGTTCCGAACGCCCCGTACGGAGGACGTTGGGGACGCCGGTGGGAGCGTTGGGGTCGTACGGATAGCGTTGTTCCAGCTCGCGCGCCCAGCGAACCTTGGCGGGGTCGACGTGCGCCACTGCTATCTGCTGAACCGAACCGTCGTCTTGAAGAATGTGAATCGTGCACCAGTCAGCGACGCGCGGTACGGCCAGTTCTGCAACACTGGCCAGAGTGGTTTCGTAGTCCAGCGAACTCGCCAACACATTGCTTGCCTCGGCGAGGAACTCGAACCGTTTCTGTGCTTCCTCGGCTTGCCGGCGGGCCGCGCGCTCGCCACCCAAGAGCGCTATGCGCTCTCGCTCAGACTCTCCGCGCTCGTCGACGTTATGTGAGTTCATACTGCTACTAGAGTAGCTGTTGCCAGCGTGCCGGGCGATAGGAATTGGCCATCGGGTGGGGGAAAAGGGAAGGATGGTAAGGAAGCCTCTGGAGCAGGTCGGACAGGGCCCACGTGGTGAACATGCGTGAGCGATAGTCCGGCAGGAGATGACAGTCGGGAAGCCCGTACCGCGGTCCGCGTTCGAGTGATGTAGAAATGGACCCAGATGTAGAGAGAAGGTGGCCAGTGGCCACAGGTAAGACGGAGTCGGACAGACTGACATACGGCTCGTATCTGCGCATCCCGGAGCTGCTTGCCCTGCAATCTCCGCTGCGTTTCCCTCCTGTGCACGGTGAGATGCTCTTTATCGTGGTGCAGCAGGCTCAGGAACTCTGGTTCAAGCAGATCTTGTACGAACTCCACCTGGCCATCGATCTCTTGCACGGCAACGAGTTGCCCGAAGCCACGCACGTGCTCGATCGCGTCGATCGCATCATGCACGTGCTGAGTGAGGAGGTGGAGATTCTCGAGAGTCTGCCTCCCATCGAGTTTCAGGCATTTCGTGGACTACTGAAGACGGCCAGTGGCTTCGAGTCCGAGCAGTTTCGTGAGTTGGAATTGGCTGCGGGACTTCGACGCGCGGCACACTTCAAGCTGGCAGAGCGTCTCGTCGACGTTCCCGCCATATTGGCGCGGTGGCCCTTAAGTCTCCACGATGCTTTCCTCCTGGTACTCGCTCGCATCGGACCGGAACCGATCGAGGTCCTGGTCGATGTCTATGGGCATCCCAGCAAGTACGCGGATGTGTATCGGTTAGCGGAGGCGTTGAGCGATTTTGAGATGCGTTTTCGCGAGTGGCGCTTCCATCACATGACGTTGGTGCAGCGCGTCATCGGCGACCAGGCCTCGGGGACAGGGGGCTCGGCTGGCAGCCGTTATCTGCAGCAGACGCTGGACTACCATTTCTTTCCCGAGCTATGGGAGGCACGAAATAGGCTGCTGGCTTGACCACGCGCAACCAGTGTTTGAGCCACTTGTTCTGGATTATAGCGTAGAGTCGTGCGCCGGCATCGATCAGGCTGAGGCGGTGGCTTCGTCGTGCGGTGCAATGGCCACGACTCGAACCGGACTTCCCGAACCACCGGTAATCTTGAGCGGCGCCGCGATAATTACCGACCCGGTGGGAGGGAGCTGATCCAGATTGCACAGGCTTGCCAACCCATATTTTCCGTGGCCGTGCATGGTGAAGTGATTGCAGAAAGGGGGATCGAAGGTAGCGGCCTGACCCGCATCCGTGCCCACGGTCTCCACTCCTACGCCCATGACGTTGCGCTCCCTGGCGAGAAAGAGCGAGCAGTCGAGCGTCCATCCCGGCGTGTGGGCGCCGTCCACGCCGACATTCAGGTACTCATCTTGCTCCGCGCGCTTGGACCATCCTGTGCGTAGGAGCACCCAGGCTCCGACCGGAATCTCACCGTGCAGGCGCTCCCAAGCCCGAACATCATCCGGGCTAAGTAAAAAGTCCGCATTCTCGGCAACTTCCGCTGTAACGTCAATCACACACGCGGGCGCCACAAAGCTGGAGGGCGGAATGGTGTCCACCGTGGCATCTTTTAAATTCTGGCCACTTATCCAGTGAATGGGAGCGTCGAAATGAGTCCCGGTATGCTCTCCCGTCTCGAACCAGTTCCAGTACCAGGCCGGACCGCGCTCGTCGTAGCGGGAGATCTCGTGGAGTGCGAACCGGGGAGTATTGGGCCAGGTGGAAGACAATGGCAAGATGGGCGCGTCGGCGTCCAGCGGCTGGGTCAGGTCCACGATGCGCACTTGGCCCGTCGCTAGGGCCTGGATCAGATCGGTTAGAACCGTTGAATTGGCGGTGTTCACGCGTGCTCTCCTTGGTCCGATAATGACGGCGGCGCGCCCAGGTTCTTGAAATATCGCCGGAACTCGAAGCGATTCTCCAGCAGGGTGAGGTCCATGTGAAAGGAGGCAGGGCCGATCGCCTCGACCTTGGCCACGATGCAGCTCAAGCTGCGAGTCTTCAGCGACAGCGCAACGGCGGCTTTGAAGCCTTCCGGAGTATCCTCCGACGCAGATTCGGGTATGCCCGCCGCGCGCGCGATTGCGGCAAGGTCTGAGCCGGTTGCCGTGGCGGTGGGGAAACCGCCCACCGAGAGGAGGCTCTCGTTATCGAAAATAATGTGGGTGAGGTTGGGAGGGTGATAGCGAGCCAGGGTCGTGAAGGTGCCGAGATTCATCAGGGCTGATCCATCTCCGTCCAACACCACCACTTGCTGATCGGGCCGGCTTAAAGCGATGCCGAGCCCCATGGATGACGCTAGTCCCATCGCGTGTTCCAGATAGAAAAAGTTGGTCCGGTGCCCGAGAGAGTACAGCTCCGCGGCCACCGCGCCCATGATCGTGACCACAACGCACTCGGCAATCGCAGGATAGATTGCCGCCAGCGCATCAATGCGCTTCATGCCTCCTCCCACATCAACTCGCGCGTCAGCAGAAGGGCAACAGGGGTAAGCGAGGCTTCAGCTAAATGCTGCGCGTGCTGGATGCGACGTTCCACCTGGCCTGGATTTTCCAACGGGTAGTGCGGGATGCCGAGTGCTCGCAAGACAGGAATGGTCGCCATTCCGCCCTGTGTTTGCCACGGGTCTCGTTCTCCGAGATCCCCCCGGTGGCTGATCAGCATCAGCAGCGGTATTTTGTACAGCATGGCCAGCGATACGATACCGTTGATGCTGGCCAGAAAGCCGTGATTTTGCATCAGCATGGCCGATTTCACGCCGGCGAGATGAGCGCCCGCGGAGATGCCCACTCCCTCTTCCTCCTTCGCCAGGCGAATCAACAGCGTGTTTGGATCGTCCTCCGCCAGGCGTATCAAATGCACCAACCAGGTCTCGGGCAGTGCCGACATGAGCCGAACGTCGGCTGCTTTCAGCGCATCGAAGATCCGTTGCGAGTTTTCAATCGACACCGGCATTCGTCTCACTGCGCTCCCGTTGTTCATCTGGGTACTGGTCAACCAGTACCAAAATCCTTGCTGAAATAGGACCACCTACCGTGGACCCGCCCGTACGTCCCTGGTTAGATGTATCTACCAGTAGAAACGCTGATGCAGGAGGCACACCAGCCATGAACATCCTCGTTTGTTACGCACACTCCAAGATAGCGGAGAGCCTGGCCCTGCCGGCCGCTATTCTGTCATGCCTGGCTGGGAGAGCGACCGAATCTATTGGCCCGTTCCTCCCGAAACTGGTTCATCAGTTGTTCACCTCGCTCTGAAGGCTCAACTTTCGTTTCTCCGGCCGTTAGTCCAGTACATTTTTCGGGAAGAGATCTGATGTCTAGCGTTCCACTGCGCGTACGTTACTGATGCCACCTCTCCTCTTCCTTTCTCACGCACTTTGATGCCATGCGCCTTCATGATTGCGGCCTGCGATAGCTCGTAACGCAGTTGTGGTTGACGTTACTCCACTCCTCCTGTACATGGTATCGATGCGCATGGAGTGTCACGTTATCTAGATGGGCACTCAGTATGGGGTCCAGAATAGACTCGCACTTGTCGGCGATTTCGCCGGCGGAGGGATTCTCGTCGTACCAGCCGTTCGTCGAGACCGGGGTCACGCTATTGCCGTCCAGTGGATCGGTAATGGTCTCAAACTGTTCGTGTGAGAGGACAGTCACCTCGAAGTCGGCAACCGTGTCGTGATTTACGGAGCGGTATGCGTATTTCCCGACAGTTTCCTGACTTCGGCACGCTCGATATGCCGCCACGTCGGCCATCACATCCACGATGATTGGGGCCCGGGAGGAGCCATAAGATACGTGTGTCGAACATCCCTGTGATGGCAGGCATTGCGTCTTTCCCACGAAGCAGGCACGAGGACCGCCTGCCATAAACAGGTAAAAGATGTGAGTTATCCCGGCAGTCCAGCGTTTGGCTCGCATGGCGCGGAGCACCTCGGGTAAGAAGTCCGGATAGCGGATGGGGTCGGCTTCAGTGCCTGCTCGCGGGTACGGCGTGCTATCGACATAGACACCGCCCAAACGTGTCTTATTTTGTATCGGACCATCCAGAACCGGTCGGTCATAGACACGGTGGGGCAAGACGTCTCGCGCGATAGTCGGTGTCCTAGACGGGCCGTATGAGTATTGCGTCAGAATATTGAAGAAGGCCGTTCCTCCCACGTCCCTGAGATAGCTCTGCATAATGCTCATGTAGCGTGCGTCGCTGCCCTGTGGCTCGAAGCGAGCACCCCGCGGCCGCCAGAAGATGACATAACTGATAGATGACGGCACGACCGGGCCTGCATGATACCGAAGATCGTCCGCTCGATAGCGGTAGCTCAGCACCGGCGTGGGGCGACGGAACGTAGAGGAGTCCGCGTAGGTCGCGTCCGCTATGGTTGGCGCGAGCATGACGAGCATAAGAAGCAGCAGCGGTCTTACCGCTGACTTGAATGGCTGGACACTGCTCATGGCGCTCCTGGCGTCGAGGGGCGTGGTGACTCAAGTATAGGAGCGGCAGGCACCCGATCGATCCCGTGCGTCACAGCGCCAAGATGGGCGAGAGGCAATCGGGTATCATGTCGTGACCGCGCGTGAGGCTCCGCACAAAGCGGGGAAAAGGGCTGGAGCGCCAACTGATAGGGAGTTGACATGAAGCGATACCGACAGGTCGGGCGGGTGCTCGGTGTTCTCGCCATCGCGATGGGTTTGAGCGCCTGCGGCACTTCGTCAGGCGGGTCGCCGCCTGCCACCTCCACGGCTGCTTCGTTAGCTTCCGGAGTGCCGGCACATCACTTGTTGGCCGGCTTCGTCACCGATGTGGGTGGCCTGCACGATCAGTCGTTTAATGAGTTGGCGTGGCTCGGAGTGCGAGATGCAAGGCGCGTGATGGGCATCAAGGACCAGGTGCTGCCGTCAAAGACGGAAGCTGATTACGCTCGAAATCTCAGCCGACTGGCCCAGTCCCATGCCAGTATCGTTATCGCAGTCGGGACGAGCATGGCCCAGGCGGTGTATCAGGTAGCGCAAAAGTACCCCAACGAGCGTTTTGCCATCGTGGACGCGCGACCCGAGGATGCGCCACGTCACGAGGTAGACCTACCAAACGTGGCGAACCTCTTTTTTAAAGAGCAGGAGTCGGGCTATCTGGTCGGAATAATCGCCGGTCTCATGGAAAAGCAACACGTTGGCAAAGCCGTACACAACACCATTGGCTATCTGGGCGGACTCGACATTCCTCCCGTCAATCGGTATCTCGCGGGGTACGTAGCCGGGGCTAAGCGGGTCGATCCGACGATCAAAGTGCTGGGGGACTACTCCCAGTCATTTACGGATGAGCGGACGGGGCGAGCCTTCGGCCTCAGTCAGATCGGTAATGGCGCTGATATCCTCTTCCAGGTGGCGGCGCAAAGTGGATTCGGCTACCTGGGCGCCGGCCAGGCGCGCGGCCGCTACGGTATCGGTGTTGATGCTGATCAGAGCTATCTGGGCAGCTCGATTATCACCAGTGCGGTAAAACGGGTCGACGTGGCAGTTCGTGACATCATTCAGGACGTCCATGCGGGGCGCTTCAAGCCGTATGATCACTTTTATGGCGCGGCACAGGGAGCGACTGGCTTCGCCAGACCGGCCTCTGTGGTACCCCAATCGATCGTGGCTCAGGCGGATCGCTACGACAGGCTGATCGCCGTCGGAACGGTGGTACCGCCCACGGCGATACCGCCGCGGTAGCCGAGCAGGAACGCCGGTGAAGACCGTGCTGGCCGGCGGCGTGGTGGTCACTTGTGACGACGAACACACGGTGTTCAACCCTGGCGACGTCGTGCTGGACGACGATATCGTCTGCTATGTCGGTCCGTCGTACCAGGGAGAGTACGATACTCGCCTCTATGTTGGCGGCAAACTGGTGATGCCGGGACTCATTAACGCGCACACCCACTCCGGTATGTCGATCTTTCGTAGCCTTGCCGATGATGTGGATTTGATGGTTTTTCTGCGGGATCGCGTCTGGCCCCGCGAAGTCAAGCTGACCGCCGACGACGTGTATGCCGGCTCGTTGCTTTCCGGCATCGAGATGCTGCGGGCCGGCATCACCACCTATGTCGACATGTACTTCCTGGAGGAAGAGTTAGCCCGGGCGGCGGTGGACGTTGGCCTGCGAGCGTTGATCACGCCGGCTATTCTGGGCGTGCCGGTCTGGGCGCCTATCCTGGGGTCCCTTGAGCGACAGATAGAGCGGTCATTCGACTTCTGCCGTCGATGGGAAGGTCGTCACGGCCGCATTCACACGGGTCTCGGACCACACTCGCCGTACACTGTCCCATTGGAGTTCCTGGCGGAGTTGGCTCACCAGGCCCAGGAAGAACACCTTCCGGTGAATATCCATCTGCTGGAAACCAAACAGGAGCGCGACTCGTACGACTTTAGCGGCCGTGGCATCGTCGTTACTCTGGAGGATATCGGGTTCTTCGATGGACCGGTCATCAGCGCCCATAGCGTCTGGTTGAGTGAGGGCGATTATGAGATATATGCCAGAAATCGGGTGGGGGTAGCCCACTGTCCGCAGAGCAACGCCAAACTCGGTTGCGGTCTTGCCCCCGTGGTAGAAATGTTGGCGAATGGAATCGCGGTGGGACTCGGGACAGACAGCGCGTGTACCAACAACAATCTGGATCTGTGGGAAGAAATGCGGCTTGCGCCGCTCCTGGCCAAGCTCTGCGCGCTTGACCCCACGCCGTTACCTGCCACGCAGGCGCTGTGGCTGGCCACGCGTCTGGGAGGGCAAGCGGTTCACCTGCCTGACATCGGGGTGCTGCGCGAGGGCTTTCGGGCCGATCTGATCGTGCTCAACCTGGCGGATACCGTTGCGGTGCCGGTCTTCAGTCCTGAGACGTACCTGGCGCACCTGGTGTATGCCTTCAGTGCACGGCAGGTCGATGCGGTGTGGGTGAATGGCAGTCAGGTTGTTCGAGGCGGTGAGGTGCTCACCGTTGACGTTGAAGCGGCGAGGTGCGCGGCCCAGGCGGCTGCTCTCTCGTTGACTGAGCGGATGGCCGGCTGATGGCCTCAGAAAGACACTTTGCCTACGACGAGGCGGATCGCGCTGCCGATGCCATCAAGCGACGTGCGCGGCAGCAGCCCCTCGTTGGTCTGATTTTAGGCTCGGGGTTTGGTCCGTTGACGGAAGAAATCGCTGATCCGGTTGTCATCCCATACAGTGATATCCCGTATTTTCCGGTCTCGACGGCGCCTGATCATGCAGGCAGGTTGGTGCTCGGCCGTCTTCAGGGTTTGCCGGTGCTCGCCATGTCTGGCCGTACTCATTTATACGAGGGCTACCGGCCTGACCAGGTGGTACTTCCGGTCCGTGCGATGCACCAACTGGGAATCGAGACCATTCTTATCACCAACGCCGCTGGAGGGGTAAACGAGGCATTCCATGCCGGCACACTGATGGCGATCATCGATCACATCAATCTCACCGGCGAGAATCCCCTGGAGGGACCAAACGACGATCGCCTGGGCGTGCGCTTTCCAGATATGACCGACGCCTACAGCCCTCGCTTATTGACACTGGCCCAGCAGGCCGCCTCGGGCATAGGTCTGGCACTGTCGGAGGGAATCTACCTGGGGCTGCGCGGTCCGACCTATGAGACTCCGGCCGAGGTGCGCATGGCCCGTATCCTTGGCGCGGACGCCGTCGGCATGTCGACGGTGCTGGAAGTGATCGCTGCCAGCCACCTGGGAATGGAGGTTCTCGGCATCTCCTGCATCACGAACATGGCGGCCGGCATCCTACCTCGCAAGCTCTATCACGCCGAGGTCGTGGACACAGCCCACCGGGTGTACGAGGAATTCAGCGCGCTCATTCGCGGTGTGCTGGCGGTGTTTTGATGAACACGCTCGAGTTTCGCGATGGCGCTCTGTACCTCCTTGATCAGACCAAGCTACCGCTGGAGACCGTGGTGCTGGAGTGCCGCGAGGTCGAACAGGTAGCCGAGGCAATTGTCAATCTCAGCGTGCGCGGCGCGCCGGCGATCGGCCTTTCAGCGGCGTATGGCGTGGTCCTGGCTGCTCTGCGCCTGTGGGAAGCCGGCGTCGATCTGGAAGTTTATTTCGCCAGTCTGGACCAAGACCTTGAAAGGCTACGCTCTACCCGGCCCACTGCAGTCAATCTGTTCTGGGCGCTGCAGCGCATGCAGCGTGTCATCGACCCGTATCGCCAGGCCGGAGAGCGCGTGCCGGTGCCCGCCTTGCAGGCCGAAGCGGATAGCATGCTGGCCGAGGATTTGGCCGCCAATCAAGCCATGGGGCTTTTTGGAGCGGATTTAATTCCCGATGGAGGCCGCGTGCTGACGCATTGCAATGCCGGCGCTCTGGCCACCGGGGCGCTCGGCACCGCCCTTGGTGTAATTCGAGCAGCGCACGAGCAGGGAAAACACATACACGTGTGGGTGGATGAAACTCGGCCATTGCTCCAGGGATCTCGGCTCACCGCCTGGGAGCTGAAGCAGATGGCTGTGCCCTTTACGCTGATCACAGATAGCATGGCCGGACATTTCATGTCGCAGGGGCGGATCGACCTGGCTATGGTTGGCGCGGATCGCATTGTGGCCAACGGCGATGCCGCCAATAAGATCGGCACCTACAGCGTCGCCGTGCTGGCCCATGCTCACGGCATCCCCTTTTATTTCGTGGCTCCCACCTCGACCGTCGATCTCGCCACCCGGACCGGCGCGGATATCCAGATTGAGGAACGGAATCCGCTTGAGGTTGCTACCTTCCGTGGCGTCCGTACCGCTCCGGAGGATATCGCGGTGGCGAATCCCGCCTTTGATGTAACTCCGGCCTGCCTGATCGCCGCCATTGTCACCGAGCGCGGCGTCATCCGCGCACCGTTTGCCGACGGACTTGCTGCGCAAGCGGCGCTGCCTTTCCGCCCCGTAGAGACTCAGAGGACGGCGTTGAGCGACCCCGAGCCGATGCCGTGATCGGCTCAATGCCCATACAAGCCGGAGAAACGGAGCTCGCGGCTATGTGCTTGTCAGTTGAACACCGGTGTCCTTCTCGCGCTCACTGTGCCCGCTCAGTTTCTTCGATCAATTGAAGAAATCCCTCGAACTTGCGCTGGAAGTCCGCCTCGTCGACCCGAAGCGACTCGGTTTCCAGTCGGGCCAGAACCTCCTCGAAGGCCAACTCCAGCTCTGGGACTCCAATAATCTCCCGGTGGAGGAGCGCCAGCACATCATCTATATCCCCGACTGGAGGCATGCTCGATCTTCGGTAAGGCGGTGGAAATCGGCTCAAATATGTAGACATAGAGCCGCCCGAAGCGACCGATGTAGCGGCTCCGTTCCTGCCAGCCAGTGGGTAAGGGAATGAAGTCAGCGGGCCCGGCGGGTTCGACGATTATGCTTAGCTCTCGAATAACTGAGCGGACGGCCGCAGTAAACTCCTGATCGTCGCCATCAAGTTGAACCGTGTAGTCGATGTCCTCGGTCTGGGCATGAAAGCCGGCGTATACCATCTGTGTGCCACCTACCAGGTAAAACCGTCCCCCACCTCGGTAGCGTTGACCCAGGAGTCGTAGGAAGTGGTCGATGCGCTGCTGGGTAACGGGCGCACGAACCACGAACGCGTGCCTGTCGCACGAGTTGAGAGAGCAACCGGCGCACAGCGTTTTCCCAGTTGGCCACGTGATTTACAGGGAAGATACCGCCTTTTCGCAGCAGCCGGGCGGCGGCGCTCAGGCAGGCGCGTCCGTAGTCCTGGCGGGGCAGCGGCAAGCCGAACTCCGCCGCCAGGTAATCCGCCTCAATTCGTTTGCGGCCGGGAAGATACAGATTGAGCGTGAATGACTACTCGCTTTGCAGGGCAGCCGCAGTCAGCACATCGAGGAGTAGTAGTCGGTCAGTTGGATCGCCAGCCGGAAGGTTACGTGCTACCGTCTGGGCGATAGGTGCGTGCTCGGGGTGTCGAAGGAGCAGTGCCAGGAGGGCGCTTCGCAGGCGGCTGTTCCTTGACCGGACAAGGTCTATGGGAAGCGCAGCGAGTGGCGCGGTCGGCCGATCGAGCGCGCGGGAATCGCCGTTAAAGTAACAGATGTCATGGCTCATCAGACGGTCGATGAGGTCATCCTCCGGACTGTCTTCCGGTTCTGCCACGGTCATTGCTGATTCTGTGCCCGCTTTCATTCATCTCACGGGTAATTGATATTTAGAAATCGTGTCCGTGCGCTCGGGTTAGATGTGAGGGAGGGCCGATGGAGCAGCGCCTACTCCGGCCACAGTGATGGCGGTGGCACCAAAACTGAACGCTTGAATGGGTCGGCCTTGGGCTTCTCCACCGCGACGCGTCTCCGCTCGGTCTCAGTCCCCGCCAGACCCATAGTCCGTTCGTCATTCTCCAGGTCGATATCGTGTGCTGAATGCACGGATGTGGCACCCCAAGCTGTGGCGAAGTTTGTACCGTATACCGCCGGACTACTCATCAGCGACTCACTGTTCAGGTCGTGCCCGGATCGACGGCAAGAGAGCGTCGGGTCTGCTCTACAGGTTCCGACTCCCCCTCCACGATTGACACGATCTCCTTGAGCGCGTCGATTTCACTCTGCAACGCGCTTCAACCCATTTTGGTGATTCTCACCCAAGTCCTCGGACAGCGGCCCTCGATCACCTTGGTGATTTCGATAAGCTGGGCCTCCTCACGGACACGCAGATGACGTCCCAGGTTTCCGTCGGTCGTTGACAGTTCATCCTTGAGACGAGTGAAATCGGCACGAGTCACATTGCTGAGTAGCGCAAGAATGCCGAGGCGCACACGCTGGTGCACATCGTCGTCCAGCCTCTCAAGAGGGTAGCTCACGCCGCGCCACGCTCACGGGATTGTTGTAGGCGCGCCGTTCCCAGCAGCAGAACTGCGTACAGAATCGCCTGAACGGCAACGCGGTCATCTCCAGACGCGAATGCGACCGATATCGCACTCAACAGGAGCATGGCGAACGCATCGACGACGAGCAGACTGCTGTGCGCGATGATCACGAAAGCCAGGAAGAACGATGCGAGCACGAGAAATGGTCCTGCCGTGTCGAGGAACGCTGAACCGATGCTGAAACCTGTCATGGACGCGACACCCCCGCCGATCGTCATCAAGATCGAGGCTGCCAACCACGGTGCCGCCCTGGTTTCGATCCCAGCATAATTTCCTCGACGCCGGTAGTGTCTAGCGGTGAGGACGGAGCCGACGCAAAGGCACGCCAAGAAGTACGGAGCGAGGTGATTGCGGTGAATGATCACTACCAAGGGCGCCATACCTGTGTAAATACAGCCAAAAATGTACAAAGGGAACCAGACCGATCCGATTCGTCGTAGGCCCTCGTTGACAGACGACTGACGTCCTCGAGCGTCCGTTGATCAAAGGCTTGCTCTGCACTGTAAAGTAGGTGGTGCTCTCTCCTTCAGAGTAGGCGGTATCCGATTATTGATCAAGGAGTTGAATAGACATGACGCTGATGTTTGGCTCCATTCTGGCCTTCGCCGCCGGCCTGCCACTCGGGCGACGCTGGCAGGCATTTGCCATCGCGGCGGTCGCATAGTACGGGTTCTTGCGATCGATACTATTTACCTGGCACAACCCGGACAGATCGGTTTTGGCGGGGGGAATGGTCTCAAGGTGATACAGGGTGTCGCCTACTTGATTGTCCACCCCCCCCATCCTCGCTCTGTCCGTCGGTCTCCTGCTCGTTGGGGCGGCGTTTCGCCGGCGCATAGTTCTCTGGACGCAAACGCGGTGCGGTACAACTTCAACATCAGCGTGAACCTGCCTGGGACAGAAGATTGACCTGTGGAGAAGCGTCCGGCACGGTAAGGGAGCTACATCCGAACCCGGACCGGTCAGCTTCGGCGCGACCTACCAATTTGTCATCGATGTGGCAACTACGTGTAATGGAGGTCGTGGCGCGGTTTGTTCTCTCTCGTGGAGAGAGAGGCGAGATTGACGCCCGAATCCTGAAACGATCACCCATTCTAAGTCGATGCCTCCGCCTCAATTGCGTATACTGGGATGCACTGGTTCATGGGGATGCCAGGATTCGACAGGGGGTCTGGAGCAAGGACTGCAAGCCGAGGTGCCAGTGGATGTCTCGTTAAACAACTGGCAATGGCATAACTGCCGACAATAATTACGCCCTCGCTGCTTAATTAGCTAGCGACGCCCATCCGACCCATCGCCGGCGGGTTGGGGACGGTGACATAAAGCCGGCAGTGCGGTTGGTCCGAGGGCCCATAGGATCGACTTAAGACTTTGGGCTGGCCGGAGAGGACTTTGTCGGTAGAGGACTCGCCGGTGACACTAAAATATCGAATAAGCTTGTAGATGTACTTGTGCCCAGCTTTCTGGACGGGGCGTTCGATTCGCCCCCATCTCCACCAGAAACAGTTCAGCCGGTGAGGGAAACCTCGCCGGCTCTCTTTTTGTACCCAGCGTTGGCTGCGCCCGTGATCTCACTAAGGTCTTGAACACCCTCTCGCCGGCACCACTGGCCGATTCCAGCGACGATGCCCCTCCAACTGGTTGGATCCAGCATCAGGGCCGTGCCCAGAGCGACTGCCGTCGCCCCTGCCAAGAGAAACTCGATCGCGTCCTCAGCACACAAAATGCCGCCTAGCCCAACAATGGGTACGTTGACCTCCTGCGCCACCTGATACACCAGATACAGCGCCAGTGGTTTGATTGCCGGTCCGGACAGCCCCCCCGACGTGTTTGGTATGAGCGGCCGGCGGGTCCGCGCGTCGATGGCCACCCCATACACTGTGTTAATCAAGCTAATAGCGTCTGCTCCCGCTTCTTCCACGGCACATGCGATGGGGCGGATGTCGGACACGTTCGGAGACAGTTTTACCACCAGCGGCAGGTCGGTCGCATTGCGCACTGCCCGCGTTACCTCGGCTGCCATGCGGCCGTCAGCGCCAAACGCCACGCCACCTTCTTTGACGTTCGGGCAAGAGATGTTGAGTTCTATGCCGGCCACGCCGGGAACACAGTCGAGTTTTGCCACTATCGCGGCGTAGTCCTCGACCGTCGTTCCGCTCACGTTCACCAGAAACGGGACATCCAAGTTCGCCCAGAGCGGGGCTTTGTCGCGTACCACTGTATCCACTCCAACGTTCTGGAGACCGATCGCATTCAGCATTCCTGCGGCGGTTTCGACCAGTCGGAGCGGTTGATTGCCTGTCCTCGCTTGCCGGGTAGTGCCTTTACAAATCACCGCTCCCAGCCCGGAAATGTCATTCTTTGCCGCATACTCGACACCATAGCCGAAGGTGCCGGAGGCCGCAATTACCGGGTTTTTTAGACGCAGACCCGTTCGGGGAGCGAGAATTACTTCCACTTGGTCCATTCTGTCACACGAAGGGCGCTTCCGACTCGGTGGTATAATCTGGCTCTGCTCTTAGCGCCGATTCTCTAGTAGGGAGGGTGGTCCGCCATGCAAATTGCAGTCCTCGCCGATACGCACTGGGTAGGCGGCGATGCCGTTCCAGAGCGAGTGCTCGATCTTGTACGGGATGCTGAGGTGGTCGTACACGCCGGCGACCTCAAGTGCGAACAGGTGTTGGAAACGCTCAGCGGCGATAATCGCAAAGTCCTGGCGGTCCGCGGCGACAACTTTGAACTTTCGCTGGCGAGTCTCCCCGACACTCGGGTAGAGGATCTCGACGGCTTCAAGTTGGGAATCGCACACGATATTGGCTCTGTGCAGCAGTTTGCCATCCATGCCAGAAAACCTGAGGACCTTTTCGGCGAGCACGTCGATTGCGTGATTTTCGGCGGGACACATCATCCCTTTTACGACGTATTTCACAATGTCGCGTTTATCAATCCCGGCTCTGCCACCGACGAGGATCATCTGGGAATGCCGGGCAGCGTTGCTCTCCTCGAGGTGAACGGGCGGTTGCAGCAGGTGACGTTCGTTCGCGTATGATTCGTTCGGTAGAGCTCCGCAGTGATACTTTTACGTGCCCCACGCCGGACATGCGGCGGGCCATGTACGAGGCGGAAGTGGGTGACGACGTATGGAAAGAAGATCCCACGATTCACCGTCTAGAAGCGCGCGCTGCTGAACTGACCGGCAAGGAAGCGGCGGTCTTCGTCTCCAGCGGCACCCAGGGCAATCTGATCGGGTTGCTGTCGCATACACAGCGCGGCGACGAGGTGATACTGGGGGACCAGAGCCACATCTTTCGTTATGAGGCGGCAGGGACGGCCGTGTGCGGTGGGCTCCAATTGCAGACCCTCCCTAACGGGAAGACCGGGCGGCTCGATCCAGAGACGGTGCGTGGCGCCATTCGTTCCACCGATGAGCACGAGCCGCATACCGGTTGTATCACCTTGGAAAACACCCACAATCGCTGCGGCGGCGCCGTGCTTAGAGTGGACGAAGTGGCTGCGGTGGCCGCAGTCGCGCACTCCGCCCACATCCCGTTCCATCTGGACGGCGCACGTGTCTTCAACGCTGCGGCTGCGCTCGGCGTGCCGGCCGCCGAATTGCTGGCGCCGGTCGATTCGGTCACCTTCTGTCTTTCCAAAGGACTGGGGGCGCCGGTAGGTTCGCTGCTCTGTGGCTCCGCTGGCTTCGTCGCGCAAGCGCGTCGCTGGCGCAAGATGCTGGGTGGGGGAATGCGACAGGCCGGAGTGCTGGCGGCGGCGGGCCTGGTGGCGTTGGACTGCCATCGAGATCGGCTGGTAAATGATCACGCTAACGCCCGACTCCTGGCCGAGGGACTGGCGAATATACCCGACGTTACGGTCATCAATCCTATCCCGGATAGCAACATGGTCTTCTTCGATATCGCGGCCACGGGTAGGACGCTGCAGGAACTGGCGGCTCAGCTCGCTGAACAGGGTGTGCGGATGGCCGGCACCGGTCCCAGTACCTTCCGTGCCGTGACCAGCCTCGAAGTATCGCGGGCGGACATCGAGTACGCCCTCCATGCCATAGCGGAGGTTGTGCGCGCCGCCGTTCCCACCCTCGCCTGATTCCACATGCGCCCAGTCCACAACCCCTCGACCGTATTGCAGCGTGTACTGGCGCTCGAACGTCAACAAGGCTTTCTGGATCGTGCCGCGGTGGGCGGACTGACCCGGTTCGTCGAGCAGCAGGTGCAACGAGCCGGGGATCCGCCTCCTCGGCCACTCGTTGCCGCCGCCTCACTCCTACGCGACTATGGCGGCGCCGACCGAACCAAACGGGAAACCGCGGTGGCCGATGCGCTGCAAGCCCTGCTCATCGGATCGTCCCAGTCCCCTACGGACTTGAGTCCATCGACAGCAACTGGTCAAGCTCTCGCTAGGCAGCGGTGCGTCGATCCCGCACCGCCAGCGGACATCCCTCGACCGGTTGCATCATCGAGTTCCAGCCGGTTGAAACTGTCCACCGTCCATTCCTCCGACGACCTGGCCAATTCGATCACCTCGCTTAAGGGCATGCGGAAGCCGATGCCGGAAGCGCTGGAGCGAATGGGAGTGGTAACGGTGCGGGATTTGCTGTACTACTTTCCCCGTACGCACTACGACTATGCCGATACCAGTTCCATCAGCCGGCTGCGTCTGGGCGCAAAGATTACTTTGGTGGGCGTTATTCGCGATGTGCGAATTAATCAAACGACGCGCAACGTGACGATCACCACGGCGACCATTTCAGACGACACCGGAACCATCGCCGCACGATGGTTCAATCAGCCGTATCTGCGGAAGAGCTTGCCGGTGGGCAAGCGAATTGCAATATCCGGCGAGCCGGATGTATTTAACGGGCGCTTTATCTTCGCGCCGCGCGACTATGAGCTGATCGAGGACGTCGAGCTGACGCATACGTCGCGTCTGGTGCCCATCTACCCGCTCACCAAAGGTCTCTTCCAGCGGTCACTACGCACCTGCATCCGCCGCGTGGTAGACGAGTACGCGGGCGCGATGGAGGACTATCTGGCGGCTGGCTTGCGCCGCCAGTTCGACCTTCTCGACCTCGGTCAGGCGGTCGCACAGTACCATTTTCCAGCGGACGAGGACCATAAAGCCCGGGCGGAACGGCGCCTCTCCTTCGACGAGCTATTCCTGATTCAGCTCGGGTTACTGATGCGAAAAAAAGACTGGCAGGGGCATGACCCGGCGGTCTCCCTGCCCGTTGACGGAGTTCTGCAGGAGCGCTTCAGGGTCTCCCTTCCCTTTTCGCTCACCGGCGCCCAGCGACGTGTAATTGCCGGCATTCTGGAGGACATGCAACGGCCTCGGCCGATGAGCCGTCTACTGCAGGGCGATGTTGGCTCCGGCAAGACGGTGGTAGCGGCGGCGTCGCTCTTGCAGGTCGCTGCCGCAGGTCGCCAGGGAGTATTAATGGCTCCCACCGAGATTCTGGCGGAGCAGCACTTCCGCACGCTTTCTCAGCTACTTGCTCCCTTCGGCGTGCGGTGTGAGTTACTTATCGGCAGCACCACGAAGGCACAACGCCGGATGGTGAACGCGGGTTCCGCAGACGGCTCGATTCCGGTCCTGGTCGGTACTCACGCGCTGATCCAGGAGAACGTGGAGTTCAATCATCTGGGCCTGGCAATCACCGATGAACAACACCGGTTCGGCGTCGAACAGCGTGCTGCGCTCCGACTAAAAGGCCTTCACCCTCATACGCTGGCGATGACTGCCACGCCTATCCCGCGTACTCTCGCCATGACAATCTACGGTGACCTTGACGTTAGCGCGCTGGATGAGATGCCGCCGGGCCGACTGTCGCCAATCACCACCTGGTGCCGGAAGCCGTTTGAGGCGTATGGCGTGATACGAGAGGAGGTGCGGCAGGGGAGGCAGGCGTTCGTCATCTGCCCCATGATCGAGGAAACCGCGGATACCGACATGCGCTCGGTTATAGCCGAGCACAAGCAGCTCCAGAGCTTGACCTTTCCGGACCTCGCTGTTGGCTTACTCCACGGGCGTATGAAGTCCGGCGAGAAAGAGAAAGCGCTGGCGGCGTTTCGCGCCGGCGAGTATCAGGTGCTGGTGGCCACCTCCGTGGTGGAGGTCGGCATTGACGTGCCGAATGCCACGGTCATGGTCATCCGTGACGCGCATCGGTTTGGTCTGGCGCAATTACACCAGTTTCGTGGAAGAGTTGGCCGGGGCGGTGAGCAGGCGTATTGCATCCTTCTCAGCTCGTCCGAGGGCGACCACGCGCGTGAGCGGCTGGAGGCGCTGACTGCGACTGACAACGGCTTTGAACTGGCAGAGGAGGATTTGCGGCTGCGCGGCCCCGGGGAGTTCTGGGGCCTGCGCCAGAGCGGCCTGCCAGCGTTGCGGGTGGCTAAGCTCGGCGATGTGCCGACCATCGAGAACGCTCGGCAGGCTGCGCAACAGGTGCTGTCGGAAGACCCCGAGCTGGCGGGGCCCGAAAACGAATTATTGAGCGGGGAGGTTAAACACTTCTGGAGAGATACCGCGGACCTGAGTTAGAATGCCCCATTCTGCGCCGCCACAACTGCAGAGTACACACGGACTGACCGCGTTCCGGAAAGGGAGAAGGCCACGGTGCTCAATCGCGTTGAACCGCCTCACACTGGGACAGAAGCGGAGCTGTTGCGAGCTTTTCTGGATTACTATCGCGATACCCTCCTGCTGAAGATGGAAGGGCTGGACCGGGAGCAGTTGACACGCCGTGTGGTCGTCTCGGACACTACCTTACTGGGCATTGTGAAGCATATGGCGTATGTGGAGCGGGGCTGGTTTCGTAGAACGCTGAACAACCAGATCTTTCCGGTGCCGTGGACGGACGAGGACCCCGACGCGGATTTTCGAGTTGAGCCGGAGGAGACTCCTGAAGAGATTATCGCGTTCTATCGCCAGGAGGTGGCGGAAGCCAGGCTTAGCGCGGAGGGGCACTCGCTTGACGATCTGGCCAAGCGGTCGGATCGCCCGGTCTCGCTGCGCTGGATCTACATCCATATGATCGAAGAGACGGCCCGCCACTGCGGTCATGCCGACATTTTGCGTGAACTGATCGATGGGGCAACAGGAGAATGAGCGAATAGCCATGCCCATCTGTCGCGGATCGATACAGGTGCTACGCGTTCGATTCGCGTAAAGCCCTCTGTAATAATTCCCAGGTTCGGCGTACATGTCGTTCTTCGGTCCGAACATTGCCGATGGCAAGGCGCAGTGTTAATGCGTCTCCCAGCATGGTGTGGGCGACAAATACCTCGCCGGTAGCGTTGACGGCATCCTCGATGTTCTGGTTCAGATTGTTCAGTTCAGGCCGCTTGCTACCCCTGGGATGTGCGCGGAAACACACGGTGCTGAACGGAGCTGGCGCCATGACCTCCCAATCGCCGTTTTCACGTACCAGTTCGGCGAAGAGTTGTGTGAGCCGCATGTGCTCGCGTAACCGTCTAACGATGCCTTCACGCCCGTAAGCCCGCAACACGAACCACAGCTTGAGTGCCCGAAAGCGCCGGCCCAATTGCGGCCCGTAGTTCATGTAGTTCCGTTCGCCCTCTTGCTCCGAGGTTTGCAGGTACGCAGGAATCAACGTAAACGCGTCCGCGACAGTGTCGAGATGGCGCGTGAAGAAGGTGCTGAGGTCCACTGGCGTAAAGAGCCACTTGTGCGGATTTACGACGACCGAGTCTGCACGCTCTACACCATTGAGCACCCAGCGCATATCCGGATCGATCGCTGCAACTCCTCCATAGGCCGCATCAACGTGGAGCCACAGGCCGTGTTCCCGACACAGGTCAGCAATCTCGGGTACCGGGTCGATGCTGGTGGTCGAGGTAGTGCCCACTGTAGCCACCACACAGAAAGGGCGGTGGCCGGCGCGCAGATCGTCCTCGACGGCCTGCCGGAGTTCGTCGGGGCGCATGCGGAACTGCTGGTCCGTGCCGATCTTGCACACGTTGTCCTGGCCAATACCAAGGGTGATTGCGTCCTTCTCGATGGACGAATGCGCCTGGCTGGAGCAATACAGGCGCAGAGCAGGCAGATCGCTCCGTCCCGACATCCCCTGTTCTCTGATGCCCAATCCGGTTGCCTGGCGTGCAGCGGCGATAGCCACCAGGCTGGAGATGGAAGCCGTGTCGTAGATGACGCCTTCGAAGCTATCCGGCAGCCCCAGGAGTTGCCGTAACCAGTCCAACGTGGTGCTCTCCAACTCGGTTGCCGCCGGCGAGGTACGCCACAGCATGGCGTTGACGTTGAGCGCGGCTGCCAGAAACTCGCCGAGGATACCGGGAGCGGATCCGGTGATGGCAAAGTAGGCGAAGAAGGCCGGATGATTCCAGTGCGTGATGCCGGGCATAATGAGCCGGTCGAAGTCGTCGAGAATGACGCTCATTGGCTCGGGGGCATCGGGAGCATGAGAGGGAAGCGATGACGTCACCTGTCCCGGCGTGACCTGGCTGAGAACCCGGTTCTGTTCCAGGCCGCTAAAGTACTCCGCAATCCAGTCCACGACCTGGTGACCGTAGTTTCGGAACTGCTCGGGCGACATATCGCCCACGCCTTTCTGCCAGTTTTCAGGTTCTCGTTCTGGCGTCATCGCTTTCTCCTCTGGCTTCAGGCTTAAGGTTGCGTTACCACCCTACAAGCGGCTCCATTCGTAATTCGACTCCGTCTTTTCCAAGTATGGCCGAACCGTTGCGATCGCCTGAGAACGTGACAATGATGGAGGGCGGAGTGCAGACCAGCGCCCTCAGGGAGAAAGCGTGCGGGTAGTAGCAGGACGGGCAAAGGGGCATCACCTGGTGGCGCCGCGGGGAATGGAAACGCGGCCGACCTCCGACAAAGTACGAGAGGCCATCTTCAATATTTTGGCGGGCGAGTTTCTCGACGAGCCTGTTCTGGACCTGTTTGCAGGCACGGGAGCGTTGGGAATCGAAGCACTGAGTCGGGGCGCCAGCCACGCGGTGTTCGTCGAGCACGGCTCCGCGGCCTGTCGGGCGATTCGTACAAACCTACGGCATACCCGTTATGACGACGTCGGTCGACTGCTCACCATTCCGGTGGAGCGAGCCTTGCAGCTCTTGCGTGACCCGTTCCGCCTTATTCTTGTCGACCCGCCCTATGCCCATCCCAACCTACACGCTATAATGGCTACGCTCGGTGGGGCGCGGGTGATTGGGAACGACACCGACGTCGTTTTTGAACATAGCCCGCGTTTTGCTGTTTCGGAGCGCTACGGGCGGCTAGGTCTCCAGCGTCAAAAAGTGTATGGCGACACCGCGGTATCGTTTTTCGTCGTTCAGGAGGGGTGAAACGCGTGACCGTAGCGGTAGTTCCGGGTAGCTTTGATCCCATTACCTGCGGGCATGTCGATATCGTGAAACGAGCGGTGAAGCTCTTTGATCGAGTCGTGGTCGCTGTTTACGCACGTCCCAAGAAAAATGTCATGTTTTCACTGGACGAGCGTCTCGATATGGTACGGGAGTCGCTGAATGATGTGAACCGGGTGCAGGTAGAGCAGTTCGACGGCCTGGTCGCGACCTTTGCTCGCGATGTCGGCGCTGATGTGCTGGTTCGGGGGCTACGAGCCGTATCGGACTTTGAATCGGAATCCCAGCAATCGACGATGAACCGCCAGATGGCGCCGGGGCTAGAGGTTATTTGTATGTTTGCCAGCATGGGCTTTGGCTTCCTCAGTTCCAGCATCATCAAGGACATTGCCGAAAACGGCGGGGATGTCGCGGGAATGGTTCCGGCGCCGGTGGCACGGCGACTACGTGAGTTAAATCAGGGGACTGCCATGCTGGGTCCCTCCAAGAGGTGATGTCATCGATATCTTGATGCTGGTCGACCGACTTGAAGCCGTTATTAATAGTGGTTCGCGCATGCTGATCGCTCACCGCGTGTGGATTGACGAGCGCGAGGCGCTCGACGTTTTAGATCTAATGAGAACCACCGTCCCCGAGGAGATCAAGCAATCACGACGCGTCAATCAAGAACGAGAAAGGATTCTAGCTCAAGCGCAGAGCGAAGCAAATCGATTAGTCACTCAGGCGCAGGAACGCGTCGAGCGAATGGTTGCTGAAGACAGTGTCCGCCTGTCGGCGGAAGAGCGTGGTCGGGACATCGTGGCCAGAGCCCGACAGGAGGCCGAGGAAGTTCGCCATGGGGCAGACGGCTACGCGCTCGATATGCTAGACCGACTGGATGCCGAACTCCATCGTGTACAGGGAAGCGTCCGCAATGCTATCCATGCGCTCAATATTCAAGGTCCGTCACCCCTCGAGGATGGCGAGGCCGAGTGATATGACTGGTATCGATCGAAGGTCATCCAATGTCACTGCTTTTCAACCTATCGCAACTCTTGAAGTCAGAAGTCGGTCAATTGCGTCGCTACGACTTCCAGGCCGATGGATCGCTGGATCTGGGCGACAGCGAGGCGTCGAACGTCCATGGACACGCTCGGTTCATGCTGACAAACTTTGGTCTGATCGCCGACATCCACGCGGAAGCGCTGGTACATTCAACCTGTGCCCGCTGTCTGGAGCCGTTTTCGCAGCCGACAACGGTAGACTTCGAAGAGGAATATCGACCGGTGGTCGATATATCGACGGGCTTGGCGCCGCGTGTTCCGTCCGGCGATGAAGTCTTTGAAATATCAGCGAACCACACGATTGATCTGGGTGAAGCGATTCGTCAACAGCTACTGTTAACGCTTGAGTTGGTCCCAGTCTGCAGAAAGTCATGCCAGGGGCTGTGCCCGGCATGCGGTATCAATCTCAATCTGGAACAATGTACGTGTCCACCAGGCGAGTATTCCAACCCTTTTAAAGTACTGCAGGGACTACTCGCCGATTCTGAATCAACTAGTTAGAAGAGAGGGCCCCAATGGGAGCACAACCCAAGCGAAAGACCAGTCACGCCAAAAAGACCAGCCGGCGCAGCCAGGACCATGCCGCGTTCGGGGCTATTATCCTTTGCTCGCACTGTCGCCGGCCGCATATTTCGCACCACGTGTGTCGGAATTGTGGTTTCTATAAGGGACGAGAGGTAGTGCCGGAAAAGCGCGCTCGCGGTGTCGAGTAGGGCGACGGTCGCGAATAGTGGCATCGCTGGAGGGTAAGGTAGCGCTCATCACTGGCGCTTCGCGCGGTATTGGAAGAGCGATCGCGGTGCGCCTCGCTCGAGACGGCGCCTCGGTGGCCGTGAACTATCGTTCCGATGCGGATGGCGCGGACAAGACACTCGCCGCGATCACTGAGGCGGGCGGCCGAGGGATGGTAGTGCGGGGTGATGTGGGCAGTAGTGCGGCTGTCTCGGCCCTAATCGGTACTACGTGCAGCGAACTGGGCGGCATTCACATTCTGGTGAACAATGCGGGAATCTCAGCCGATCAGCTTACAGTACGCTTGAGCGAGGAAGAATGGGATCGCGTTCTGGACACAGATCTCAAGGGAGCGTTCCTGACCACGAAAGAGGTCCTTCGTCCGATGATGCGTCAGCGCTGGGGTCGCATCATCAATATTGCATCGGTCGTCGCATGCACCGGTAATGCGGGCCAGGCCAGTTACGCGGCGGCGAAGGCGGGCCTATTGGGCCTGACGAAGAGCGTAGCTCGCGAAGTTGCCACCCGCGGCATCACGGCGAATGTCGTGGCGCCGGGCATGGTGGATACGGAAATGACCCGAGTTCTGTCGCCGGAGATCCGGGACTGGATGCTGGGGCAGGTGCCGATGGGTAGACCGGGAACCCCCGAGGACGTCGCGGGAGTCGTGGCCTTTCTGGTGAGCGATGACGCGGCCTACATGACGGGTCAGGTGCTGAAGGTCGACGGCGGTATGGTGATGATCTAGCATGATTGGCAAGCTACTTATTGCCAATCGCGGTGAGATTGCTCTGCGTATTCTGCGCGCTTGCCGGGAGCTTCAGATTCCGACGGTCGTCATTTTCTCGGAAGCGGACCGTAACTCCCTGCCCGTTCGATTGGCGGACGAAGCGGTGTGCGTCGGTCCCCCGCCTAGCGCGAAGAGCTACCTGTCTGTCCCAAACATTATCAGTGCTGCCTTGATCACGGGCTGCGACGCTATTCATCCCGGCTACGGCTTCTTGTCCGAAGATCGGTACTTCGCTGAGATTTGTGGCGAATACAATTTGACTTTCATCGGTCCGAGCGCGGAGACGATCGAACAGGTAGCGAATAAAGCAGATGCCAAAAGAGTAATGTCCGCCGCTGGATTGCCAGTCCTGCCGGGTACGGATGGACCGGTTTCCTCGCTGGAGGAGGCGCAGCAAGCGGCTACTGCCATTGGATATCCAGTGATCCTCAAGGCGGCCGCGGGCGGCGGCGGCCGCGGCATGCATATGGCGCACGACGATCGTGACCTGGCCAGCGGCTTTAATCTGGCGCAGGTGGAAGCCCGCGCCTCGTTTGACAATGACGAAGTGTATTTGGAGCGGTATTTAGAACACTGCCGGCATATTGAAGTGCAAGTTCTGGGCGATCATCATGGCTCCATCGTGCATCTTGCCGAGCGGGAATGCTCGATTCAACGTCGGCATCAAAAACTCATCGAGGAGGCTCCGTCTGCGTCGACCAGTCCGGCCCTGCGAGAGAAGCTTGGCCAAGCCACCATTACTGGCGCTCGTGCATTGAACTTCACCAGTGCTGGCACGCTGGAGTACTTGGTGGATGATGCGGGCAACTTTTACTTTATGGAAATGAACACGCGCATTCAAGTGGAACACGGCATCACGGAGTTGGTCACCGGGATCGATATTGTCAAGGAACAACTTCGGATCGCGGCGGGCGAGCCACTGGGCTTTCGGCAGGAGGACGTTCGCGTTCGAGGTCATGCGATTGAGTGCCGGATTAACGCAGAAGCAGGTAAGGACTTTCGCCCGGTGACCGGTACTGTCGAGCAACTTTTTCTGCCAGGTGGGCCGGGAGTGCGCGTTGATACGCATCTTTTCGCCGGCTACACGATTCCGGCTCACTATGACTCCCTTATGATGAAAGTAATGGCGCATGGCGCCGATCGGGAGGAGGCGATTATGCGGATGACGCGCGTTCTGCAAGAGACTGAGATAATTGGTCTACCGAGTACGCTTCCCTTTCTGCGCTCGGTGCTTGCGGACCCGATCTTCCGTTCAGGCGATGTCTATACTGACTACGTGGCATAAAGGGGACAATGAAAAACCGTAGGAGGCTTGCGCGGAATCTGGCGTTTCAAACGCTCTTCGAGCTGGAAGCGCGCCCCGAAAGGGACATTGAGGAAACGCTGGAGGCACGGGTTAGCGAGATCGAGGAGGAGTCGCACCACGCGGTAGATCGCGGTCAACGACTATTCAGTCTCCACTTGGTCAGTAGAACGCTTGAGATGCGCCAGGACATCGACCGAAAGATACATGGGGCAGCACCGGCCTTCCCCGTCGAGCAAATGCCGAGGACGGATCGCGTAGCTCTAGAGCTTGGCGTCTACGAGTTGGTTTATGAACCGAATGCGACCCTAAAAATTGTGATCAACGAAGCAGTTGAACTCGCGAAAATGTACGGCGGCGAGAACTCGGGCCGTTTTGTCAACGGTGTTCTAGGTACTATAGCTGAGGGACTGGCTCCGACTGGGGCAGACTTGCCGGCGGAATCGGAAGCAGCTTCTGGTGCACGCCGGCGCCATTTGGAAAAAATCACCGGGAGGTAGAAGAGACGATGGACCAGGACTCAATCGAGGAACGACTGCGGCGGATCATTTCAGAGCAGCTCGGCGTGGATGAGAGTCAGGTAGTGCCCAGCGCCTCTTTCGAGGAGGATCTTAATGCTGATTCTCTGGATCTGGTCGAGTTGATCATGTCGCTCGAAGAGGAATTCAACATCGAAATTTCTGAGGAAGATGCGGAGAAGATCCGTACGGTGGGCGATGCCAACGAGTATGTGCAGGAGCACCTGCCCGAATAGAGCAGGTGCTCCTGTCGGGCGGCTGATCCGAGGTCGTTCGCATTTCGTACTATATACTGTAGAGAAAATGATTAGTATAGGAGTTGATTTGTGTTAGGTGGTCATTTACCAGAGCTTCTAATCGTGCTGGTCCTCGCTCTGGTGGTCTTTGGGCCGAAGAGGCTGCCGGAAATCGGCGGTTCGCTAGGCAAAGGCATCCGAGAGTTCAAGAAGAGCACGACGGAGTTGCAGGACAGTATGAACGTCCAGGACAAGACATCGACCGTCACGGTTCCCACGCCTGTTGCTTCCCCCGTTCCTCCGACCGAAGTTCGACCAGTGCCCGTTGTCCATGAGCCCGAGGGTAGCCCGATGCCGTCGCCCGTTTCATCAACGTCGGACCGCACATCCGTCTAGGCTACGCGGCTTTGTCGTAGTGCCGGAGCGGACCTACCCGTAGCGCCGTCGGAGCGCGGTGGGTATGGTCGCCCGGCGCAGTGCCAGGATGCGTTTCTGGTTACTTGTCATTGCCGAAATTTGGATCTGATTCACACGTAACAAGAGTTAGCTATGTCCGTTACCACGCCTGAACGACCTCGTGTCCGGGTTCCCGATCCGAAATATATGACTTTCGTCGAGCATCTCGACGAACTTCGCCACCGGCTGATTATTTCCCTTGCCGCGATCGTGGTCGGGTCCATTGTCGGCTGGTTTCTCTCTGGCTACATTATCCACCTGATGGATGCGCCCATCAGGCAGTACCTGCACGAGCAGAAAATTATAGTGCCGGAGGTGTACGGAGCGTTCACGCTTCACCTTAAAGTGGCCATTGTGGTCGGATTCGTCTTTGCCCTGCCTGTTACCCTCTGGCAGATCTGGGGATTTATAGCCCCTGCTTTCGGCCCGAAAGCAAACCGCTATGCACCTATCGCGGTTTTCACCGCGCTCTTTCTTTTTGCCAGCGGCGCCACGACTGCCTATTTCGTCATGCCTCTCGCCATCAAGTTCTTTGCCGGCTTTCAGAGCGCTGAGATAGGTATCATCCCCTTTGCCAGTGAATATGTCAGCTTCATCACCCTTATCATCCTGGTGTTTGGCATTTCCTTCGAATTGCCACTGGTGCTGGTCTCGCTTACGTCCATCGGAATAACATCATCGAGTTGGCTGGCCAGCAAACGGGCCTTTTTCTTCTTCGGCGTCTTTATCTTCGCCACTGTTGCTACTCCCGGCGCGGACTGGATCTCACCTCTTATTCTGGGAGGCATCCTCTACTTTCTGTACGAGATCAGTATTCTGGTCAGCCGGTTGCTGGGCAAGTAAGGCAGCACGCGTTCTTGATGCCGGGTGGATGGGCGGACACTTCTGCACGGTCCGAAGGCGCCGCGCTCTCCGTTTGGACCAGCAACTCCCGTCTCATGCTAGGGTGAAGGTCCCCTCCGTGACTTGCTACAGTATAGAATATACGTTCCATTTTACTAGAGGTTGTCGTGCCTGATTTTCGCATTGTAAGCGACTTTCGACCGACCGGGGATCAGCCTTTGGCGATCGCGGATCTAACGCGGGGAATCCGCCAGGGCGACACGTTCCAAACGCTGCTCGGGGTCACCGGTTCTGGCAAGACCTATACCGTTGCCAATGTCGTGCAGGAACTTCAGCGACCAACCCTGGTCCTTGCCCCGAACAAGACGCTCGCCGCTCAGTTGTACGCTGAGTACAAAGAGTTTTTTCCGGACAACGCGGTGGAGTACTTCGTCAGCTATTACGACTACTATCAACCCGAGGCATACATAGCTCGATCCGACACCTATATCGAGAAGGATTCGTCTCGGAACGACGAAATCGACCGTCTCCGTCTCTCGGCTACGCGCTCTCTGTTTTCGCGGTCGGATGTGCTCATAGTTGCCAGTGTGTCCTGTATCTATGGCCTTGGCGACCCGGACGCGTACGGAGACGTGGTGGTAAGTCTGCAACGAGATGAAGTTCGCAAGCGTGACAAACTGCTTCGTCAGTTAACCCACATTCTGTACGAGCGCAACGACATGGCATTTACCCGCGGCACCTTTCGCGTGCGCGGCGACGTGGTTGAGATCTACCCGGCGTACGAGCAGTTGGCGGTACGGATCGAGTTCTTTGGAGACACCGTGGAGCGTATCGTCGAGTTAGATCCATTGACCGGTGAGATCATGGCCAGCCGCGACAGCATTGACATCTATCCGGCTCGGCACTTCGTGACCACCGACGAGAAGCTCAAGCAGGCTATGGTTTCGATTGAGGAGGAGCTTCACGAGGCGCTCAACGTCATGAAGGGCGCAGGCAAGGTGCTGGAGGCCGCACGGCTGGAACAGCGAACGATGTTCGACCTGGAGATGATGCGCGAGACTGGCTTCTGCAACGGCGTGGAGAACTATGCGCGCCACCTGTCGCAACGAGAACCCGGGTCCCGGCCATGGACCCTGCTGGATTACTTCCCGGATGATTTCCTGCTGTTTGTCGACGAATCACACGTGGCTCTGCCACAGGTGCAGGGGATGTACTTCGGCGACCGCTCGCGCAAGGAAACGCTGGTGGAGTACGGATTCCGATTGCCGTCCGCGATGGACAATCGGCCGCTGAAATTTCAGGAGTTTCGTGAACGTATTCATCAAGCTGTGTTCGTATCCGCCACACCTGGCCCATACGAACTGGAGCACAGCGTGCATGTGGTTGAACAGATTGTGCGCCCCACTGGCTTGCTCGATCCCACCATCGAAGTGAAACCAACGGATCATCAAATCGACGATTTGCTGGCCGTAATCGAGGCCCGCACCGCGGCTAGCCAGCGCGCTCTGGTCACCACGTTGACGAAAAAGATGGCGGAAGACCTAGCGGACTACATGCGCGAAATGGGCATCAAGGTACATTATCTGCACAGCGAGATGAATGTGATGGAGCGAGTCGAGATTCTGCGCGATTTACGTCTCGGCATCTACGATGTGGTGGTCGGGATCAACCTTCTCCGCGAGGGTTTGGACTTACCGGAGGTAAGTTTGGTGGCGATTCTCGATGCCGACAAAGAAGGGTATTTGCGCTCGGAGCGGTCGCTGATACAGACCATCGGCCGCGCCGCGCGGCATCTCGACGGCCACGTCGTTATGTATGCGGATCGCGTCACTGATTCGATGCGAAAGGCGATCGACGAGACCTACCGCCGCCGGGCTCGCCAATTGAAATACAACGAACTTCATGGGATTACACCGGTTGGCATCCAAAAGGCCATTCGGGATCGGGCCGACCTGGTACGGGCTGTTGCCGAGGAGCGAGTTGAATACCACACGCCGAACGAGATTCCAAAGGACGAGCTAGCTCGATTGGTGAAGGATCTGGAAGGCCAGATGAAGCAGGCAGCCAAGAATTTAGAGTTTGAGCGCGCAGCCTCAGTGCGCGATCAAATTGTCGAGACGCGACGACGCATGGAAGAGATGCCCTCGGTTGTCGGCCACTAAACTTCCCCGCTCGTTCTACGCGCGCCATGCTGTCGACGTTGCGCGCGACCTGCTGGGGAAGCTGCTGGTACGCTCGTTGCCGGAGGGAGTGCTCGAGGGGCGCATCGTTGAAACCGAAGCGTACACGGGAACGAACGATCCCGGATCGCACGCCTATCGGGGTCCTACCCCCCGCAACCAGGTCATGTTCGGCCCGGCGGGATATCTGTATGTGTACCTTAGCTATGGCCTGCACTATTGCATGAACGTGGTCACCGACGATCCAGGGATGGCGGGCGCCGTGTTAGTCCGCGCACTCGAACCCGTAGGTGGGCTAGACGTAATGGAACAGAACCGGAAGGGCCGTCCACGAGCCGAATTGCTGAATGGTCCGGGTAAAATATGCCAGGCGTACCACATTTCGCGGGAACAGAATGGCACGGACCTCGAGTCGTCGGACATTTGGATAGCACACGATGAGTTCCAGGTAAATAGTGTCCGTGTTGGTGCGCGTGTGGGGCTAACGGACGGAGCTGGTCTCCCATACCGATTTTCTCTTGACGGCAGCCCCTGGATATCGCGGGGGAAGCCGCGTAAGTCACGTGTGTAACGGTATTTGCGCACGGGGCTTGCTTGTGTGAACGATGCAGCAGCGAGACACGAGGCGGAGATCTTCCATCATCGCAGTCTTCGGAGCCGGCCCTCGCATATTGTCATCGGTATTCTGGATACTGGGGTAGATTCCAGCCACCCCGCGCTGTCGGACAGGATGGTGCCAGGCGCCTCGTTCGTCACCGGCGCGCCGGATCCTCAAGATGATAACGGGCATGGGACGGGTATGGCTGGAGTGGCAGCTGCCACCGCTGAGATGGCAAATGAACTTGGCGGTATTCGATGCGGTGGGAAGATTATGCCGGTCAAGGTGGCCAATTACGCCGGTCGGACCGAGGACCAACAGGTAGCCGTTGGAATTCGATGGGCAGTAGACCACGGTGCCCGCGTTCTCAATCTCAGTCTCGGAACGAGAGATATTCCGGAAATGAGGGATGCAGTTCTGTATGCCCACAGCCATGACGTCGTGGTCGTGGCCGCTTCTCCGGGAAAGTATTCGGCGTTTCCGGCACCGGCAATGTATCCACGAGTAATTGCGGTGGGAGGAAGTGGGAATCGCGATCAGCCGCTCAACTTCGGCGGTCACCTTGCTGAGAACCTTATCCTGGCTCCCGCGGAGGACGTGCTAACCACCTCTCTCGGAGGTGGCTACGGCAATTTTCTTACGAGCGTGTCAGTGGCGACACCTCACGTTGCGGGGGTTGCCGCTTTGCTCCTCTTGCTGCGTCCAGATTTAACGGCCGACCAGGTAATGACTGCGATTCGGGAGGGAGCAGACCTGGTGACAGGCCAAACCGGCTTTGACTATGTTCACGGTTGGGGCCGACTCAACGCGTATCGGAGTCTGCAGATTGCGCAGGCATTGCCGATGGCAACTTGGGACTGATTGGCCGCCAACAACGCTGCCTTTTACTACCGCCCGATTCCGCCTTTGATAAACTTTCACTTAACTGATCTTCCAGCACGATACACTTAGGACGGTACAGGCGTTTCTTGGATTGAAGCCAACAGTGCCTCAACTTCTGTTAGGGCATGACACGGATAGACCGACTGTAAGCCCACAGGGAGGCACGGGAACGATGCGGAGATGGACACGGGGAATTGCTGCGGCGCTAGCCGTTACATCATTCGTCGTCTGGGGCACGGTGGCTTCGGATAGTACACCGGCCGATAGCGCGTCCATGGGTACCAAACAATCTCCGCCTCCGCCGCCTGGCGCGGCGCCCACGGCCAAGGACCGCCTGGGCCCTTTTGCCGTGGTACTCGTGATTGACGCGGCTCGTTTCGACGAGGTTAATCTTGCCCAGATGCCAAATCTGGCCGCACTCGTGGCGGGCGGAACTCAATACTCACGGGCCTGGACCGGCGAGCTTCCAAGCATTACCGAGACCTCGCATGCCACGATCGGTACCGGTGTCTTTCCGTCTCACCATCAAATCCTCGGCGATACCTGGCGTGTGCCAAACTCGGACACGATGGCCCCGAACCTTCTTGATAGCAACTTAACGCGAACCGGCTATATCGGAAAGTTCATCAAGCAGACCGGTTCCCCGAGCATGGCGGAGATAGTGCGTCAGCGCTGGCCGGGCTCTACGGTGGTGGCGCTCAGTGCACACAAGGTCTATGCTGCAGACGCGCTCGGCGCCGGACAGGCCGATTTCATTGGTTTCGGAACGAAAGACGCACGCGGTCATTTCATCCCGTCAGCGATTCCTGGGCATGCACCAACCATGAGTCTTCTCAAGAGCCCGCAACTCGATCTGCCCTCCTACCCACGCGTTCCCGGCGTGGAAGATCAGTGGACAACGGTGTACGCGATGAAGTACCTGTTCAAGTATCACCCCCGGCTGCTGATGGTTAACTTCCCGGAGGTCGATATATTTGGACATGTCGCAGGGACCGACAGCACCGTTATGCAGCCCCTGCTGACCAACATCGACAAACAGATCGGGCGACTGGTTGCCGCGTACGATCGAGCGGGATTATTGGGCCAGACCGACTGGGTGATTACATCCGATCACGGGATGGTGCCGGCCGTCAATACCGTTAATGTCGATTCAATCAAGGCCGTCGTCACGCATGCGGGAGGCGACCCGCTGTACATCGGCCACGGGGATTATTCGTCTATCTGGCTGAAAAACATGGATGCTGTACCGCGGGTGTCCCTGGCTCTCTCGAAGGCGAATATCGCCCATGTGGCTGCCGTATACGCCAAGAACCGGAAGGGACAATACCGGCTTGTATCGCCGGTTGCCCGACTGGCGGACAAACGCGTGGTACAGGCACACCTTGATATGCTCGCCTCACTGAATACAGCTGAATCTCCGGATATTGTTTTGATTTACGACGAGAACACTATCACCATGACGCCTCAGTTCCAGAAGTTAGGCCGCAAGGGCGACCACGGCGGAGCGTCCTGGGGAGCTCAGCATATTCCGCTGATTCTTTTCGGTCCAGGCATAAAGAAGGGCTACGTTTCCACCGATCCGGCGAGGCTGGTAGACATCGCCCCGACGGTCGAGACGCTGCTGGATGCCGTACCGCAGCATCAGGATGGCATGCCGCTGGCGGACGCTCTGGTCAATCCTCCCGCAGGCACACTGGCGTTTCAGAAGAAGTCGTCCGCTCGACTATCCAGCGATGTAGATGGGTTGATCAGCGAGGCAACACTCCGTCCCAATACCGTTCCCCGCAGTAAGGGACGTCACTAAGATACCCAGGTGATGTGACGTCCGATGCCGCCCAGGGGATGGGCGTCTTTACCAGTGCTCCGCATCACCCAGATGTCGCCCGATCCCATGTACATCTCTTCCTGGGGTACCGAACGGATAAACGCGAGGTAGTGATCGTCCAGCGACCATACCGGCGTCCAGTCGCTCCAATCACGTTCGTTGGTAAGTTGTTGCGTGCGGTGGGTGGCAAAGTTATACACGCTGATACCGTAGACCGGCTCGATGCCCTTTTCTCCGCTATAGCCGGCGTATGCGATGCGGTGCCCGGAGTTGGCGAAAGCCGGCGTGGAGGAATCATAGACGCCACGCGACACATCCTGATACGTGGAGCCGGAATAAACCAGGATGTCGCCGCCCTGGCTCTCAGGCGTTTGGCCGACAAAGGCTGCTTTGTCACCCGCTGCGTCGAAGCCGGCGAACTCCGGCGAGTTGCCACTGTTGGGGATGTGAAGTGGCTTCCTGCCGTCGGGGCTGGCGAGCGTCAATGCTGAACTGAGGTCGGTGAAGGCGATTTGGCCGAGCGGTGAATACGTGACGAAGTTCGAAATCGGGGTGTCGCTGGATCGAAAGGCGTGCACTTTGCCGGAGCGAAGATCGAGAAAATATACTTCTGGTCTGCGATCACGAAAGCAGCCGTAGTATTGCCGACAGACTCGTACATTCTGGGCTAGGAAGACGACCTGACTGTTATCCGGTGACAGATGGGGCTGCGAAATGCTCCACTCTGCCCGGCGAAATACGCGCTGTGTACTGTTGTCCGCCAGACTGAGGAGCCACAGTTCGTCAGCGTGCTCCCCCGTACTGCCGGCTTTGACGTAGATGACCAAGCTACTGTCAAAGGAAAGCGAGTAGTCGCTTACCAGTCCGTCGTTCGGTCCAACGACCTGACGTCGACCGCCGACGGAGGCAAGTACTAGCCGATCACGTTCGTTCCCTGCCGCTCCTAGATACATGAGGTGAGGTGACTGAGTGGTAAACGAGGTCCGATAGGCACGGAGTATGTGTTTTCCACCGCGGTCCGTGGCGCCAGTACCGATGGTGACCGCATAGCGGGTGTTGTAGGAAAGATTCCGCTTCGGCCTGAAAATCATCTCGTTACCCGACCAACTGAAGTCTCCGCCAACGCTTGGCTCGATTCGAAAGCTCCGCTCGACAGAACGAAAGTTCATGGACGTGGTAAACGCGACGCCGACCTGCGTGGCTACCGAAGTACCGTCGAATTCGTCGAGAGTGGAAAAAGTATCGACTGTTGGCCCCAGCTTCGCCGAGGCGACGGAAAGCACGCCGATGGTCAAGCCGAGCCCCAGCACGGCGGCCAGTATTATGCGGTCAAAGCGAGACATTGAGGCTGTCCGGACCGAGACTTACTTCTTGCCACCCACATCGAGAATTCGGACAGTCAGCCCGTTGCCCCGAGTCAGGCCAACACTGACGGCGAGGATCCACTCGGTCACTCGCTGGGAAGTCGGCGCCCCGACCTGAAAGGATTGCGGGGTCTTTCCGCTGAGAGCTATCGGTTTCGACTGCGTGAATAGACGGTGTTGCGAGACGTACGTATAGTACTCAAAGCCGTGACCGTTGAAGGCTCGATGGCCGGTGGCGAGCACCTCAATGCGATAGAGACGACCGGATACCAGTCCGGTGCTCAGAGTTACAGTGCCGAGTTTCTTGGCTGTCTTCTGGGTTACGATGCGCGTCGACGCGTGCGCGGGAACAACTGAAAGGAGTCCCGTCGCAACAACGAGACAAATAAGAATGCGTCTCAAAGGAGATACCTCCGGGGGGGCAGGTGGTCGTCTTTTGGTTGGCTTATTGTATCGCAGGGACGCCCAATGGTATAACCCGTTGACACTTTCACCCGAGGTCTCTGTGCCCGCCACTTCCCTGCTGCCGCCCCCCCTGGCGTCCTCTCGTCCCCGCGCGCTAGCGTTGGTGGCCGCTCTCTTCACGTTTTTATTTTCCGCCTATGTCTTTACCGCCTCCGCCGACCTCTTCTCAACGGGTGATACAACTATCCGCGTCGAGTTGGCGGAAAACGTGATTGGCAGGCACTCGCTGGATCTCAACGGCTGGAAGATTCAGTACGCGCCGCACGTGAAGAAAGAGGCGTACGATCCTCGCGTTTCAGTAGGGAGAGAGGGAAAGACGTACTCGACTTACCTCCCAGGCCAGCCGGTGGCGATCATTCCATTCGACTTCATGGGGTCGCAGATAGCGATTCATTTTCACTGGCCGTACGGTCCAACCGTCCTGTGGGTGGCAAGGCTGGTCGGACCACTGTTTGGAGCGCTGGAGGTCACTCTTTTCTTTATGTTTGCCATGCGCCTCGGGTACACCTTGCGGCGGTCGCTTGCTTTATCGCTGATCTTCGGCTTCGCCACCTCCGTCTGGCCGGACGAGCAAAGTGTGCTTGAGCACACAGAGGTCGCATTTTTTCTTTTGCTCGCCATGTACTGTGCGTACCGCTTCCGGGAACAACGGCGTGGGATGTGGTACCTGGTGTTTGCTGGGTCAGCGATCGGGGGCGCCGTCATCACTCGGTATCAGGACGCGTTTCTGGGATTACTCGCACTTGGTCTCTACGTACTATTCCCCGGAGGCATGGTCCGAGCGGTGCGAGATCGCATAGTACGGCTGGTTATGATCGGCATCGGGATCGTGCCATTCGCAGGCATTATCATGTGGTACAACTGGTTTCGGTTCGGCTCGGTGCTTGCAAGTGGGCACTACGAAACCGTGTTTGGGTATACCATTTGGAAGGGCGCGTTGGGTCTGCTGGTCAGCCCGGGAAAGGGGCTGCTCTGGTATTGCCCTGTGGTCTTCCTTCTGGCGCTCGCTGGTCCACGCTTTGCTCGCAGGTTCCCCGCCCTGACTGTCTCATTCGGCGCGATGACGGCGGGCTTCTTTTTGTTATATGGTTACGTCACATACTGGCACGGGGACCCCGCATGGGGACCCCGATACATGTACGCGACGTTGCCGTTTCTTATCTTGCCCCTCGGGGAACTCTTCCGCGATCCCGTCCGCAAGGCGCCTGCTATCTGGGTCGCGGCGCTCGCAATTATTGGCGCGAGCTTCGTCATTCAGTTGTCGGCTGTTTCGGTCAGTCCTTGGCGCAGTTGGTACAAAGTGATTTCGTACGAAGAGAACCAGGGCCATACGTGGTCATGGTTCGCCGCTCGCTATCGGTATCACTGGAATTATCACGAGTCGCCATTAAATTTCCAGGTACATGGGTTGTATGCCCTGGCGTACAACGGTGTGTTCCACACCAACAAATACGAGATTGTACCGCCTAATGAAGATCCGGTTCTGGATCAGATGACGGTTGACTACGCCATCAATCAGTGGAACTTGTGGTGGAAGTCGGACGAATTTGATTGGTGGATGGGGCGCCAAAAGATCATTGCCATGGTGACTGTGTTACTCGCTCTCATGGGAGCAAGTGGGACCTATCTTGCGGCGGAGGCGGCGGGGGCCTTCGAGGCCTCGCCGGTAGAGCGCGGAGAGTGCCTGGTAACCGAAGCGGCATGACGACGAAACGCGCCGCACAGGCTGGAGTGGTTGGCCTCATCTGCATCTTTTTGGGGATCGCGGTGGGGGTATTTATCATTTCGTTTGCGCCTGACCCCGGCTCGACACCGGCTATCTTTGACGACTTTAACTTTAACTCGACGGCGAATGGCTTCTGGCATGTGAATGCGATTGGCTCCCGTACGCTGATCAAGCACTCTTTACTGACCCTCACGGGCGCATCTGAGGAACTCGACCACCGCGTTCAAACGGATCCCAAGGTAACAGTCGTATCATTAAAGATTCGCGGCATCCGGTTCCATAAGTTCGGCGTTGGCTTTGGTATCTATCACTCGGGCACGTTGGGAATGGAGTTCGATGAGGACGGTATACGGTGCGGTCGAGGTACGGATCACGGATATCAAGTGGATGTTCTCAAGCTGTGGAAGGTCCCGCCGGTTGGCCAGTGGTTTTATCTGCGCATGGCAGTGAAGAATCCCTATCCCGATCCGAGGGTGCTCGCGAAACTGGGTAACGTAAATCCCGACAAACTGAAGCATGTCACCATTACCTGTTCCGCATACGATTCAACCGGCAAACTTATACGGACCATTACCCCCGTCGACCCGCCGGCGAATGCGCACTATATCGCCCTTGATGAAGCCTTCGTACGCACCTGGGACCACAACAACGAATATCAGATCGACTGGTTCTATGCAGGTCCACCAACCGGTGACCCTCTGAACGGCATCGTGCGACAACCGGTGGTGGCGCGCCGGTAGCGCAGCCACCACTAACGGTCAATCAAAAAGAGGCCGCGCCCGCGACCTCTTTTTGACTCAATTGCTACTCCGTTATTCGAGGTAGTCTTTGATCTTTCGCGTTATTTTGGGCTGTCGCAACTTGCGCAAAGCCTCGATCTCGATTTGGCGGATTCGCTCGCGGGTTAGCCCGAAGTGCCCCCCTACTTCCTCTAAAGTCTGAGGGCGGCGTCCGGAGAGACCGAAGCGCAGGCGGATAATGCCCGCTTCCCGCTCGGACAACGTATCCAGTACCTCATCGATGGCATCGCGCAAGACACCCTTGGCAGCGAGTTCCTCCAGGTCGTGCGATTCGTCCTCAACGAAATCGCCAAGCATGCTTTCCTCGTCGTCACCAACTGGCTTCTCGAGCGAGATGGGGACGCGGATCGCACTTTTTATCTCCTCGACCTTTTCCGGGCTCATTTCCATGGCAGCAGCGATCTCTTCAAGCTTCGGATCGCGGCCGAGACTCTGAGAGAGCCGCATCATCTCCCGGTTGTAGCGACTGATTCGCTCGTTCATGTGTACCGGGACGCGAATAGTGCGTGCTTGATCCGCGATCGCTCGAGTCACTGCCTGGCGAATCCACCACGTCGCATAGGTTGAGAATTTGAACCCGCGGCGCCAGTCGAACTTTTCGACGGCTCGCATCAACCCGGTGTTGCCCTCCTGAATCAGATCCAGCAGGCTCATGCCGTGGCCGAGATATTTCTTCGCCACGCTCACGACCAGACGCAGGTTCGCCTCGATCATCTGCCGACGCGCTTCCTCGCCGGCGTACAAATACGGCCGCTCGTTGGAGGAATCCCAGGCAAGAATTGCTTTGACTTGTGCCGCGGTTAGGTCGAGTCCGTCGAACTTGGCGTCGGGGTCCGCCTCCACTTCTTCACGGTAGGCTTCATCCTTGTGAGAGTTTTCAATAAGGCGCTGTAATTCGATAGCCTTAGCAAGACGAACTTCGTCAGCCTTTTTGAGGAGGGGAACTCGTCCGATCTCGCGAAGATAAAGTCGAACGGCGTCCTGCGCCTGTTCGTTTTCGAGCGCGGAAAGCGGGTCGTGGTGTTCGGGAGCCGGCTCTTCCGGCTCCATCCGAAGCTGACCTCGAAGGACATCCTCCGGCGGGGACATTTCATCTGCAGGTGCGTACATCGCACCCCCTTTCAGTTGCGAAAAGGATATCAGGTGGGCGCCCACAGGGGCTTCATACCACGTGGTACCTTGGTGTTCAATAGGGCGGATAGCACGTGCTCCCGCGCCTATTGTTTCCCCGAAGTCTAGCACATTCGGCTACGAGTGTAAATAGTCTCGGTCGGTGCGGATTACAGCAATCCGTGCCTGATTGGACCGTTGACAAGCGCGAAAGGGAGAGACATGAACGTGGCTATAATTGGCGCTCCAGTCGACCTGGGAGCAGACCGCCGGGGTGTCGACATGGGACCCAGCGCGATCCGATATGCTGGGCTCGCGGCCCGGCTGCACGAGATTGGTAGTGAGGTGCGGGATTTCGGCAACGTGCCCGTTGCCGTCCCTGAGAGCACTGACAGTAACCCGCCTTCACTGAAGTACCTGCACCCGATTATTGCCATGGGCGAGCAGCTCGCCGCGACGGTCAGCGAGGCAGTGCGGGATGGCTGGTTCCCTCTCGTTCTGGGAGGGGATCACTGCGTCTCTCTTGGTTCCGTAACGGGCATCTCCTCGTACCAGGAGGTGGGACTTATCTGGCTGGACGCGCACGGTGACTTTAACACTGCGCAGACCTCGCCGTCCGGCAATATCCACGGTATGGTGCTGGCGGCACTGGCTGGGCGCGGTGATGATCGACTGGTGCAGTTTGGCGGGCGTGGCAAAAAGGTCAATCCGGGCCGGATTGCTATGGTTGGCACGCGGGAACTCGATCCGGGCGAGCGTACCGCTCTACGTGAGTGTGGAGTTCACGTGTTCACGATGTACGACGTGGACCGAATCGGTCTCTCTCGCGTGGTTGAGATGGCCATCGAGCGAGCGGGAGATGGCGTCGACGGCATCCATGTAAGCCTCGACCTCGATGTAGTCGATCCGATGCAGGCTCCGGGGGTAGGGACGCCAGTGCCCGGTGGGCTCACCTATCGCGAGACCCAGCTAGCCATGGAGATGATCGCTGAATCGAATAGGATGGTGGGCATGGACGCCGTCGAGGTCAACCCCGTGCTTGATAGTCATAATGAGACGGCTCGATTGGCGGTCGAGTTCATTCTATCGGCGCTGGGAAAGCGGATCATTTGAGTGTAATTACCGCGTCGAATCGAGTGGGGAGGTTGCATTATTGACCCTTGGCAGAAGGCTGGTCGTCTACGGTCATTTGGCGCGACCAGGACCCGAACTCGATGTCCTGCTGCGCGCGCGTGAGTTCCAGGTGTACGCCGTGGAGACCGAAGAGGACCTTCGAGATGCCCTAGAGTTTTCGCAACCGGACGCCGCGGTGATTGCCGGTCCCCATGACAGCGCCGACCTGGCCCGGCTGGTCACATCCACTCAGGAACGCGGAAGAAGCTTGATCGTCGTGGTCTGGCCCAATGCTCCGGTTGCTGAAGCGGTTGAACTTCTCGAGCGCGGCGCCGACTACGTGTCCACCACGTTTCAGCCTGATTGGCTGGCCGCTCAAATCCGCGCTATGTTGCGCCGCTTCGGCTCTGAACGGATGCCACCATCCATTATGGAATTGGGTTACTTAAAGATCGATTTGCATCAGCGCCAGGTCACAGTCAATGGCCGGGAGGTTGGGCTGACCCGGACAGAATTTGATGTGCTGCGAGTGCTGGGGGAACGACCCGGTACCGTCTTGCCCAGTGGCGAGATTATGCAGAACGTCATGGGTGTCAAAATTCCGGAATCACAGGCGCAAGACTTGCTGAAGGTCCACATCCACCGTTTACGCCAGAAGCTTGAGAAAGACCTCGAAAATCCCCGATTTATACGCAGCATTCGCGGCCAGGGGTACATGTATGTCTTCGAGCGTCGCTCGAAGGATCGCACGCCGGTGGCGTCGGAGACGAATTAGCCTTGTGGGCCTTTGGCGCGCGTCAAGACTCGCGGATCAAGCCTTTCAAGCTGGGCACGCTACAAATTTGCTGAAGAATATTGTCAACGGCATCGCTTGCCAATCCTGCCTGCAAATGCACGTGAATGGGCCCCCGCCCCTTAAGCGGAATGATCACCACCGTGTGCGTGTTGTCCAGCCGGACCGGGCCGTCCAGCTTCGTTGGGTCCAGGAAGGCAGCCAGCCTCCGAGTAAAGTCATCCACTATGTCCTTCGTCGAGACTGTGCTCATGGGGACTCCTCCTTTCGATCACTTTCATGCTAAAGATGCGCACCGGCATGTTTCCAATCGCCCCGTCCACGCAGTACCATGACCTATGAAACACGAGAGCACGGAGGTGGCTGTGGAGTCAGATGATCTACAGTTCGAACTCCTTGCATCCTCCTTGCGGGCGGACACCGGCGACATGAAAGCGTTCATCGAGGCCCTGGCTGTCAAGCTCGAGGGTGCCTTACCGCAGCGCGCAAGGGTGGAACGCAAGGCAGACGGCCTTTTTTCGCGGACCAAGCACGTGCAGCGGATTTCTGTGGAGCTGGGTGAGAATCGCTACGAGATTATGCACGCCGCCGGCCAAATTCAAGCTACGGTGGGTAAAGCAGTGCGCGGCATTGTGCTCAAGACCGAGCATTTAAGTTTGGACGACTGGATCGATCAACTCAGCCGTGAGTTAACTGTTGAGGCGAACCGCAGCGAGCAATCTCGGCTGGCGCTGCAGCGCTTACTCGGGGCCTGAGCGATCTTCCATGCCACTGTTTCGCCACAAGTCAGAGGAAGAGAAACGGCTGGAGGGTGAGCGCCAGGCACACCTGGCACGCGAACAGACGGATCAGCGTGAGAGTCTGGCAGCTCTCAGCGCTGGAGGGATTCCGGTCCAAGCACAGCGCCGATTGGACGAGTTGCGTGTGAAGGAGGGGGCGTTCTACACGTCCGACCTCTCGGTCAACGAATTCTTACTAGCGCGTCAGGTGGGGTATCGTCCGCTTTCGCAGGTAATGGGCTCGTCGATTTATCACATGGGGTGGCGTTATCTAAACTGGTACACGCCGAGCGGCCAGCTCGACGTCTCCACCAACGCCATGAATGAGGCGCGCACTCTAGCGCTGGGCAGGCTGGCGCAGGAGGCGAGCAGGGTTGGCGCGAGTGTGGTGGTTGGCGTGCACGTGTCCCGCTCGAAATATGAGTGGTCCGAGAACATGCTCGAGTTCAGCGCGGTTGGAACTGCCATGCGGCTGGAGAATGCGCCTCTCGAAGCACACCCTGCCCTGACCAATCTGTCCGGGCAAGACTTCTGGAAACTCTATCAGGCGGGTTACTGGCCGCGAGGGGTAGTAGCCAGTAGTTGCGTCTATCACGTGGTTCCCACCTGGCGGACGCAAACGATGAACTCCTGGTTCGGGAGTGGCCGGCAAAATCAGGAATTAACCGAGTTCACTCAAGGGTTGTATGCCGCACGCCACATCGCAACGCGCGCTATTCATCGCCAGGCCTCGGACCTCGCGGCCGAGGGAATCGTGGGTATGGCGATTGAGCAGGAGCAGGAGGAGCTTGAAGTCAGCGGCGGTAACGATCAGGAGCGCACCGACTATCTCTTCACATTCCAGGCCATTGGCACAGCTATCGTGCAGATGCGACAGCGGGACGAACTTTCAATCACGCCCACTTTGAACCTTTCTATCTGAGCCATCGAACATTTCGTTGTGGTGCGGAGCACCGGGAGACAGATCTGTGAGTTACGACCCGCGTTCTACTGAGGGATTGACCCGGCATGGTATTGAGCGAGTGGAGCGCATGCGCCAGGCTGCGGGACGCGGCTTTTTCACCAGCGATCTCAGCGTGAACGAGTTTCTGCTGGTCAAGCACGCTGGCTTTGATCCACTTGGACTGGTGGTTGGCAGTTCCATTTATCACATCGGGTACCAGCAGCAGAACTGGAACCAGAACCAAGAAATGGAGGTGCTGACGCAAGCCACGTATCATGCCCGCGAATTGGCTATGACCCGCATGGAGGAGGAGGCCGACCAACTGGGGGCGGATGGAGTGGTCGGCGTCCGCCTTGAGGTGACGCGTTACGAATGGGGCGAACACCTGGCCGAATTTATGGCTATCGGCACAGCGGTGAAGCACCGGGAGGGCGCGGTGCATCGGGCGCCTAACGGACGACCGTTTACCAGTGATCTCTCGGGGCAGGATTTTTGGACGCTCCTGTCCTCAGGGTATCGCCCGGTTGGATTGGTAATGGGGAACTGCGTGTACCACGTTGCTCATCAGGGACTTCGCGGCATGTTTAAACAGATGGGCCAGAACCAGGAGATGCCCAACTTCACGCAGGCGCTGTACGACGCCCGTGAACTGGCTATGGAACGGATGCAGCGCGAGGCGGAGGAGGTGCAAGCCGAAGGCATTGTTGGTGTGCAGATTCAGGAGCGCAGCCATGGTTGGGGGTCGCACGTTATCGAGTTCTTCTCGGTTGGCACGGCTGTGATACCGACGCGCGCCGACCATGAGATTCCGACCCCAACGATGACGCTGACCTTAAATGACCTGGGCTAGCTCCACCCTCTAGCGTCCGGTGGCACGGCGGGCAGCGAGGCTACAATCGTGAGATGATCCTGGTCTGGGTCGCGCTGCCCTTTGTTATCGGAGTCGTACTCGGCGCTGGCACCGGGGCGCCGGGAGCAGTAACGCTGACGGTGGCGGCGGGCCTGGCTCTCCTCGGGTTGACGAGAGGAAAGCGTCGACGTACGCTCTTTCTGGCCGTCGCTGCACTCTGCGTTGGGGTGTGGCGGGCGCCCTCGTCAGCAAATGGGTCGGTGGACACCAGCCTGAGCCGGTATCATGGCACCGCGGAGTTGCAGGGCGTGGTGTCGGCGGAACCGGATATCCGCGACACGGGCGCTAACTACGATGTGAGCGTTCACCAGGTGGTGGTGCACGGGCAGACGTTTGCTACGGGTGGAACAGTTCGGGTCCATACCTCGCCCAGTCAGCAGCTTGACTACGGTGAGGCCGTCTCCCTCACCGGTCGGTTAACCACGCCGAACAACCGCGGCGCCATCCCGTGGCGAGCCATCTTGCAGCGACAGGGAATAGGGCAGGAAATGCGCTTTCCTAGGATCGTGAATCTTGGACCGTCGTCCACCGGTTGGCTCGGCTGGATCGTGCCTCTAAGGACTCACCTGGAAGCAAATATCGACTCCTGGCTGCCGGAGCCGGAAGCTGCGTTGCTGATTGCCATCCTGCTGGGTGCGCGCAGCGCAACTCTCGGGGGACTTGCGCCCGCTCTGGTGGCCACCGGGTTGATCCACATTATTGCCATTTCCGGAATTAAGGTGGCAATGGTCGCCGGAACGGTACATCAGCTGGCTGACCTGCTACGGCGGCGTCTGGCCACGCTCGTCCTTTCGCTCGGTACTTTAGTCATGTATGTGCTTCTCACCGGGGCCACCGCCTCGGGCGAACGGTCGGCGGTGATGTGGGGATTGGTGTTTGTCGCGGTGTATCTGGGGCGTGGCACGGTCGCCCTGGTATCGCTGGCTTTCGCGGCAGCCATCATGGTGGCCATCGAGCCATCGCTTCCCTGGGATATCGGCTTTCAATTGTCGACAATTGGCACCTTCTCGATCGTTGCCCTTACCCCCTATCTCATTGCGAGACTAAGATGGGTGCCGTCGCCGGCTCGGGAGGCCCTGGCCGTCACCATGGCGGCCCAGATCGGCACCCTTCCCATTGTGGCGGCCGGTTTCCACGTGGTGTCGCTCTCCGGTCCGCTCGCCAATGCCGTGGTGTTGCCGCTTCTGCCCATCCTGATAGTACTGGGCGCCGTACTGGGCATATGGGGCGCCGCGACTCCCTGGCTCGGCGCTCTGGCCGACCTCTCGTACGATCTGCTGTATGGGCTGATTCAATTCTCGAACTGGTTGGCATCTCTGCCTGCCGCATTGCACTCTAATTCCTTTCCTGCGTGGCTGGTGGCGTTGTATTACTGCCTGCTGGTGGGTGTTGCCGGGTTCGGCTTGCACCGGATGAACTGGGCCCCGCTGCGTGAGATGGTGGGCAAGCAGCGCGAGGTGCTTCTAGCCCTCATAGTCGGCGCGGCATTGCTGACAGTCGATCTGGCTCGGGCCGATGGGGGGCCGCAAGCTCGCCTGTATTGGTCGCGGGTGGGTGAAGGGATGGTGCTGCGCTCACAGGGTAAGACGGCGCTGATCGACGGCAGCGCTCGGCCGCTTGCCTATCTACAGTGGTTAGGCTCAATTCTGCCTCAGCATGACCGGGTTATCGACCTGGTGATCGTGACCGATCCGCGGGCGCGCAGCGTGATGGGCCTCTCGGCCGTCCTGCGGCACTATCGCGTGCTCTCCGTGTGGGACGTCGGCGCTCAATACCCCTCGGTCTCCTATGCCAATTGGAGAGCCAGCCTGGGCCAGGACAGGACTCCGATTTTCGCGCTACGTACTGGGTCCAGCGTACGAGTGGGAGCGGCACAGGTGTCGGCTCTTAGCCCCGATTCTCCGTGCCCTAATCCGAGTAATTGTACGGGCATGCTCCGTATCAGCAGCCGCCACCGGAGCACGCTGCTGGTCGGCACGGCCAGTGTGCGCGAACAGGAAGAGGCGGTGTTTCGTTCCATTGGTCTCCGCGCCGATGCGGTGCTGTGGGAAGGGAGTGGGCCATTGTCGCCTGACTTTTCGACTGCGGTCGGGGCCCGGCAGCGCTACCATGTGCTCGTGCCTTCTGCCTCCAGCACACGCGCTCCTGCTACGACACAGTGGCTTAACCTGTGACTGTCCAGGGGGCGGGCGTTGGTATGGTGAAGCGTCATGACTGAACACAGTGCTCGCCGCGGAAGGAAGACTGGAAAGTTGCCTCTGGCGTTGGAGCTAACTCTGTTGGATTGGACAGGTCGTGGCGCGGTGGGCGCGGAACATGATGGGCGGCGGCTACAGATCGACCGAGGTATTCCAGGTGAACGTGTACTCGCCACGGTAGACCGACGGCGTAAACCATGGCGAGGCGTGGTGGATGCTGTGGTAGAGGCCTCGGCGGATCGGGTGGATGCACCATGTGTGCACTACCATCAGGGCTGTGGCGGCTGCCAGTGGCAGCATGTCGCTCACGCCGCGCAGATGGAGACGAAACGCCGCCTGGTCGACGCTGAAATGAGAGCGGCGGGCGTAGACGCCCAGGTATCACGTGCGCATGGTATGGACACGCCGTGGCGATACCGGCATACGGCGGCCCTGGCGATCGGGTGGGAAGCTGGCTTTCGACCACGCGGCCGGCGAGGGATCGTCGAAATTCGCGATTGCCCGATTGCCCACCCGCTGATCGGCTCGCTCGCCGATCAGCTCAATCAGCTTTTGCGCTCCGGAGCCGCTCCGAACTATCACGGCAAGGTGTGGTTGGACTGCACCGTCGTGGGTCCTCCGAACGATCCAGTGCTGCAGATACTGATCCAGGGGATTGAGGGGCTCACTCTGGAAACGCATCCGGAGTTGCCGGAACTAGCCGGCCAGATTGCGACTTTGGCCGGTGTTGGCACGGTGGCCTTCCGTCATCGATCCGGGGAACCGCGACCCTTGGTCGGTGACCTGATGAGCCAGTTCGAGATCGCGGGCCGCCTGATGTGGCTCCCGGCGGGCTCGTTTTGCCAGACCAATGTAGAGATGGTGGCGATTGTGCTGCAGCGCATTCGAGAGGCAATCCGTAACCGGGACCTACAGCAGGCGGCCGACGTGTACGGTGGTATCGGCACCTTCGGAGTTTCTCTGGCCCATGCAGTCGGGCATATGACGCTGATCGAGTTGGATGCGCTGGCGGTTAAAGCGGCACGCCGCACCGCCAGCGACTGGGGGTTGACCAATATGACGCTAATGAGCCGCCATGCCGAGCAAGCACTTGGAGATCTGCCGCCGCTTGATCTTCTCATTGTCGATCCGCCGCGCTCCGGACTGGGACCGACGGTGACCGATGCCATTGCGACTAATGGCGCCCGGCTGGTGGCATATGTATCATGTGCGCCATCCTCTCTGGCACGCGATCTGGCGGCGTTACAGGAGGCGAATTTCCGAGTGCTATCCCTGGAGATGTTTGATTTCTATCCGCAGACCTATCACGTCGAATGCCTGGCGGTGTTGGAGCGATGAGACTCGTTCTCGGATCCGCTTCACCGCGGCGTCGCGAATTGCTCACAGGCCTCAGTGTCGAATTCGAGGTGGATCCCAGTGAGGCGGTAGAGCGTCGTGCTCAGATAGGAGAGGAACCGTCGAACTACGCTTTGTCGCTGGCACTGGCTAAAGCGAATGAGGTCGCTGCGCGCCGGCCGGATGCCGTCGTCCTCTCCGCCGACACCATAGTGGTTCTGGGGACAATAATCTTGGGCAAGCCCGCAAGTGAAACCGATGCGTGTGAGATGCTCTCCCTGTTATGTGGTCGCACGCACCAAGTCATCACGGCGGTCGTGGCGCAAGACGCCAACAAACAATTTCGCGGTTTGGTATCGACAGAGGTGACGATGGCGCCGGCTCACAACGATCAGCTTCGAGCGTATATCGCCTCTGGTGAACCCATGGACAAGGCCGGAGCGTACGCCATTCAGGGACTGGGAGGAGCGCTTGTGGCCAGTATCAGCGGCTGCTATACAAACGTGGTTGGTCTGCCCCTTTGTCTCACGTCGCGCTTGCTTCAGCGGTGGAATATTGGGCCGGCACGGATCGTGTGTGTTCATAGTGAGAATGCATTCCTCAGTGCCGAAGCGACGCTGTAACGGAGCATACCAAACTCGTCTAGCGGCACCGTCCACTGCATGTACACGAATTCCACAAACTTTTCCACAGGGCGCCTGCGCGGCGAGAGGAAACCCGTGGGGAGCATGCCAAAAGCCAAGGGAAAAGGTGCGCGCGGGGCACTTATGGTCAAGCCGACGGGTGCGGTTTATGCGGTACGTTTAGTGTACTTCCAACGTTTCGAGACCATGAGAGAGCCATGTGACAGAGTCCATTGATGTTTTTCCGCGAACGGCGTCGTCCGCTATGCGATTCGCACGCGGCGAGATAGCCATGCTGACCTGCGAGCGATGTCAGGTGCAGCAGTTGCCATGGGAACTGCGCACGTTCGGCAGCAAGTCTATCTGTGGCGGTTGCTATGCGGCGACGCTGGAACTGGCTCGGGGGGCCATACGGGCCATGCCGGCAAATGAACCGGATCGGCTGTGCAAGAACTGCCGAGCGATGCGTGATCCGAGTCTAGGCAGTGCGTGGTGCGCCGTAGCGGAGTTGGGCGATGAGCGCGCACGCATCTGCGCGAACTTTGTGCCGGCTCGGATGGATCGGGCACGGGCCGACATTACTGGCGGCCGGGTTGCCGTGTTGGATATCTGGCAAAAGGCCGCGGATGAGTTGCGCTCGGTTCTCGGCGAAAACATGTACGAGAACTGGTTTGCTCAGATCGAGCCCGTGGAGATCGACGGCAACCTGTTGACATTGGCCGTCCCCGACGACTACACGCGGGACTGGTTGCAACAACGCTTCGAACCCGTGGTGCGAAATGCTTTGGCGACTGTCGGTTATCCCGAGTTGATGCCGGCTTATCGGGTCGAGTCCTCCGATCCGGGAACAGTGGTTGTAGCTCCAGCGATCACGCCTCAGTCAAAAGAGGGTTTCAATCCGCATTATGTGTTCTCCGAGTTCATCGTCGGCTCGGGAAGCCGTCTGGCTCACGCCAGCGCACTCGCCTGCGTGGATAAACCGGGCGAGGCATATAACCCTCTGGTGCTGTACGGTGGTGTTGGTGTCGGCAAGACGCATTTGTTGCAGGCCATCGGTCAGGAAGCGATCGACCAGGGACGTGGGATCGTGCTGTATGCGACCTCCGAAGCGTTCACCAATGACCTCATAGGTGCTATCCGTGATGGGGCGACCACCGCATTCCGGGAGCGATATCGCTCTGTGGACTTCTTACTGTTGGATGACATCCAATTCATTGCCGGCAAGGAGGCTACCCAGGAAGAATTTTTTCATACCTTCAATGTGCTGCATCAGTCGGGCAAGCAGATCGTCGTGACATGTGACCGTCCTCCGGCTGAATTGCGGGTATTGGAAGCTCGCCTGCGATCGCGCTTTGCTTGGGGCTTGTTAGCCGATATGCAGCCCCCAGACCTCGAGACCCGTATGGCGATCGTCCGGGCCAAGGCAGCGCAGCGCCATCGTCGCTTGCCCGAGACGGTGCTCAACGCGCTCGCCACCCGCGCCGGTTCAAATGTGCGTGAGCTGGAGGGCGCACTCAACCGGGTGCTGGCCCTTGCCGATCTATTGGGAGCGGAACCAGGCATGGAAATCGTCCGTACGGTCCTTGGTGAAGCTGATGTCAACGGTGGTAGTTGCCGTCCCGGAGACGTGCTTCAGGCAGTATCGGCGTACTACAAGGTGAAGACCTCCGAGTTAGCGAGTCAGCAACGGGAGCGGCGCATTGCCTATGCACGCCAGGTCGCGATGTATCTCCTACGGGAGGAAGCCAAACTCTCCCTCATTGACGTCGGCAGCCACCTGGGTGGTCGCAACCACAGTACCGTCATTTACAGTTGCGACAAAATTGCGGAATCCAAGAGCAAGGGACGTGTCAAGCAGGACCTACAGGCCATTAAGCAACTGATTTACGGCGTGCGGTAAAACACGCCCGGAGAGCACTTGTTGCTCGTTGGAAGGGGCATTGGCCCGTCGCGGTGAGAGGGACCAATGCCCGTTCCTACGAGACTTCGCCTATGGTACGAGGTCGATGCCTGCTTCCACGTCCTGCACAAACCGGGTCAGCACGGCCACAGTGGCGTCGATGTCGTCCAGCGAGCATACCTCTGCAGCTGTGTGCAAATAGCGGGTGGGCACGCTCATGATGCCCACCGCCATCCCATTACGGCTCATCTGCATGGCGTTACCATCCGTCGGCGTGGCCCCCGGATGGGTATCGATCTGGTAGGGGGCGCCCTCGGCCTGCGCAGCGGCAATTAGGCGCTCGAAGACGCGAGGATTGGTGTTGGCGCCGCGGAAGATTGCGGGTCCCGCGCCCAGGCGGATGTCGCCCAGTTCCGTCCTGGACATATGTGGATGATCGGTGGTCCACGTCACCTCCAGAGCTATGCCAATCTCTGCTTCCGTGAAATACGAGGCTACTCTCGCGCCACGCAGACCAATTTCTTCCTGCACGCTCGACGCCGCATAGACGGCCGCGGCGGGGAGATTTGAACCCAAGGCGCGAACGACCTCAGCCATGACGTAGCTGCCGACCCGATCGTCCAGGGAGTTCGATGCGACAACATTGCCTTGCAGCCGGGTCACACCGTGTGCGCGTCCGCCGGCGTCGCCCAGTGACACCACGGCTTCCGCATCGCTGCGGTCGCGGGCGCCAATGTCGATCCACATATTCTTGATTTCCGGCATCTTCTTGCGCTCATCGGCTTCCACCAGATGAGCCGCCTTCCGTCCGATGACGCCAAGCACTGGCCCATGCTTTCCAATAATTCGGACGCGGTTGCCGGGCAGAGTTGAGGCGTCGAAGCCGCCAACGGTGGAGAAGTGCACGAAACCGTTATCGTCAATGTACTTAACGATGAACCCTATCTCGTCGATGTGGGCATCGATCATGACGCGAGGGGTCCCTTCCGGATTGAGAATGGCCACTCGGTTGCCGATGACATCGGTTTCGATGCTACTTACGGCATCCTGCACCCGCTGAGCCCACAGATCTTGCGCTGTGCGCTCATACCCGGAAGGCCCGGTCGTCTCTACCAGTCGCTGAAAGAAGGAAAACTGGTCTTCATTCATGCACGTCTCTCCCCCTACTCTCCGGCTCTACGATTTTTCTTAGCCTGCACAACTATAGGTCAGGGGTGAAATGGCGGCAAAGTAGGCAAATCCTGATTTGTGGGTTCGAGCGGCGTGGCGTGAACAAGCGTGGGGGCGGGGCGTTGGTTCGGTTGGTATGCCCAGAAGAGGAACGCAAGCCAGGTAATAACCGCCGCCCACGCCAAACGCCCCCGCGTCACTGCGACTGCGTTATTCGCTGGAAGGCCGGGCGAAGTTTCGTGGCCGTTGCCGATAGCAATTCCGGCATCACTTTGGCGTCGGCCATGATAGGCATGAAGTTTGTGTCACCGCCCCAGCGGGGAACCACGTGGAGGTGGATGTGGTCAGCTATGCCCGCACCCGCCACCTCGCCCTGGTTAATTCCAAGGTTAAAGCCTTCCGGCTTCATCACCTCGTGAATTGCCTGCACCGCTACCTGGGCTGTGGTGAACACTGCCGACGCAGTTTCCGGGGGCAACTCGGGCAGACGCCCGACATGCTGGTATGGGACCACCATAAGATGCCCTGAGTTGTAAGGGTAGAGGTTAAGCATGACGAAGCACAGAGGACCGCGATACACTAGATAGTTCTGCTCGTCGTCCGCCTCGGACGCCTTCGCGCACAAGACGCAACCGTAATGAGGACCCGCGTCGTCTAAATACGGCATCCGCCATGGAGCCCACAGTTGATTCATGCCTTCCTCCTCAGCTCGTTCAGGTGATTATACGAACAGTAGTCCCGTATAATTGGCGCGATTTGTCCGGACAGGGAGGCGTCGATCGAGTACTTGGAGTCTGACCCGTCGGCGCGTCTCTCAATCGTCATTCCGGCCTACAACGAAGCGAAACGACTCCCCGCCACGCTGAACCGGCTGCACGAGTACCTGACATGCCAGGCGTACGACTATGAGATCGTCGTAGTCAGTAATGGCAGTACGGACGATACTGTGGCCGTTGTGGTGGAGGCGCAAGTAGAAGTGCCGGGCTTGCGGCTCATCGTGCTGACGGAACGCGGCAAGGGACTTGCCGCGCGCACAGGTGCGCTGCAGAACGAGGGCGGCATTGTATTCATCTGTGATGCCGACCTTTCCATGCCGCCGGAAAATATCCAGCGCTTCCTCGATGCACTTAAGTTTGCCGACCTGGTGGTCGGCTCCCGCGAGGCACCAGGCGCGACGCGCTACAGCGAGCCATGGCAACGGCATGTGATGGGGCGAGTCTTCAACCGCTTGGTTCAGCTTCTCGCCGTCCCCGGCATCGAGGACACCCAGTGCGGCTTCAAGGCCTTCCGCCGGGCAGTCGCACGCGACCTGTTTGGGCAGCAAAGCGTGACAGGGTGGGGCTTCGATGTGGAATTACTGTTCCTCGCTCGGAAGTACGGATATGTGGTCCATGAACTGGGTATCGATTGGCACTACGACGCGGACAGTCGTGTTCGCCCGGTGCATGACACGCTGAGCATGTTCGTCGAAATCGTAAAGATTCGGCTTCGCGATGCAGTTGGCGGCTACCATAACAAGTCAGAAGCTGCGCCCGCGGGAGAACGTAGTGTTCGATAATCGACCAATCGGCGTCTTTGATTCTGGAGTTGGCGGGCTCACCGTCCTGCAAGCTCTCCATGTCAAGCTGCCGAAGGAATCCACCGTGTACCTGGGGGACCTCGCGCGCTGCCCCTACGGTCCGCGCCCCCAAGCCGAAGTGCGGGACTTCGCGCTCCAGATTGCCGATCTGTTGCGCGAGTGCGATATCAAGCTACTGGTGGTGGCCTGCAATACCGCGACTGCCGCCGCCTTTGACGAGTTGCGAGATCGGTACGCGTTTCCCGTGGTGGGAGTGGTTGTTCCCGGCGCGGAAGCCGCCTTGCGGCTCAGCCGTAGCGGTCGCATCGGTGTGATCGCGACCGACGGAACGGTGCGCAGTGGCGCCTATCCGCGGGCTATTCATCGGGCATCGCCGGGTACGATGGTTGTTCAACGAGCCGCCAGCTGGTTGGTCCCAATGATCGAGCAGGGGGTGCTGGCGCGTGGGCGAGTGGCGCGAGACCTGGAGCCAACGCTGATCGAACTGTGCGCGGAGGGAATCGACACCCTCATTCTGGGCTGCACCCACTTTCCATTGATTCGTGACATCTTTGAGGCCGAAGTGGGCTCAGAAGTCCAGGTCGTGGACTCGGCGGTAACCGCCTCACAAGAAGTGCATCGATTGCTGGTGCAACGTGCCATGCAAGCGGATCGACCCGCGACGCATCGGCTCCTGGTGACCGGGCCAGCGGAGGCATTTTCCGAGAGAGCCCAGGCGATGTTTCACACCTCTCCACGGATCGAAACCGTTGATCTGCTCGCCGGATATGCACGCTGACACAACCCCAGGTGGTAGAGCGAGACGACGTCTGGACATCGCAGTCACCGACGCCGGCCTGGCGGATTCTCGCGCTCGCGCACAAGCGCTTATTTTGGGTGGTGGCGTACGAGTGGCCGGTGCGGTGATGACCAAGCCAGGAACCTTGGTTGCTTGCACAGATAGTATCGAACTGGTGTCGCAGCCGCTGCCGTATGTCAGCCGTGGCGGCCTGAAAATGCGCCATGCGCTCGACACGTTTGAGATCGACCCCCAGGGCGCAGTCATCGCGGACGTGGGGGCTTCTACCGGCGGGTTCAGCGACGCACTGCTGCAGCGCGGAGCAACCCGGATCTACGCTATCGACGTCGGGTATGGCCAGCTCGCGTGGACCCTGCGAAACGATCCCCGAGTGGTGGTGATGGAGCGAACCAACGTTCGGTCACTCGAGAGTCTGCCGGAGGCGGTCGATCTTGCGGTGATCGACGTGTCCTTTATCTCCCTGGAACTTGTCCTTCCTCCCGTACAAAGGCTGCTCCGCCCATTCGGCGATTGTGTCGCGTTGATCAAACCGCAGTTTGAGGCAGGACGGCGCCAGGTTGGCAAAAAGGGTGTCATACGCGATCCGCAGGTATGGAGAGAGGTGATTCGACGGGTGGCTCGTCGCGCCGATTCGTCCGGCTGGACGGTAACGGGACTGACGCGGTCGCCCATCACGGGGCCGGCAGGTAATGTGGAGTTTCTGCTACGCCTTCAGTTCGCCTCCGCCGAAGCGGCCTTTCCGCTCGACGCTGCTATTGAGATAGCCACCGGGACAGCTTGAAATACACGTACGCACTCGTTTCCTGATGCCGCTCCTGGACAGGTGGGAGCCTGGCTGCCTTTGCAAACCAGCACGTTACACTACAGTAAAGATTTCTCTCCCCAATCACTCCGTCGTAAACGCGAGGTTTGTTTGTGCTGCGCAGTGTTGCCATTCTGTACCATCCACGGCGCGAGCGCGCAGTCGAAGAGGCACGGTGGCTTGAAGCGGAACTGGGCCGTCGCGGAGTCAAGACCACCTGTGGTGACGGCTGGGATGCGGTCGAAGTACAAAAGGTGTGTTGCGCCAAGGATCTGGTGGTGATCTTTGGTGGGGACGGCACGATCCTCCGCGTCACTCGCTTCGCCGCGCCGCACGGCGTCCCGGTGCTGGGGATTAATCTGGGGCGAGTGGGATTTCTCGCGGAGATGACGCCGGAAGGATTACGTGCCCGCATCGACGAGGTGGTAGAGGGACGTTTCTGGACCGAACAGCGAACCATGCTGGACGTTGAGCGGAGCGCTCGCCAGACAAACGACCGATTCCTCTGCGTCAATGAAGTCGTCGTGGCCCGAGGTGTCGCGCCACGCGCGATCCACGTTCAAATCATGCTCGACGGTGAAGAGTTTATGACGTACACGGCCGACGGCCTCCTGGTTGCCACGGCCACCGGGTCCACCGCCTATTCCCTGGCAGCAGGAGGTCCTATCCTGTACCCGGAGTCGCGCGACTTTATGCTCACCCCGGTGGCGCCTCATCTCCATATCGGCCGCTCAATGATCGTGCCGGGCAACACCAGCGTGCAGTTGACCCTCGCCACCGACCGCCCGGCAGTGATCAGCGTCGACGGCACTGAAGAACATAGTCTGCACGTGGGAGATCAGATTCATGTGAGGCGCAGCGAGTTGACTGCCTCCTTCGCCCGTCTCGGCCCCCGGAGATATTTCTATACGGCAATCGCCGATCGGCTGAAGTAGCACCGGGTCACCTCTCTCATGTTGACAGAACTGTCGATCGAAAACTTTGCCATCATCGAGCGTTTACAATTCCGGCTCGACGCCGGATTTACCGCAATTACCGGCGAGACAGGCGCTGGCAAATCCATTATTATTGATGCTTTGCAAGCGGCACTCGGCGCGCGCGTCACGGCCGACGTGGTGCGCGCCGAAGCTCGTTTCGCTGCGGTGGAAGCGGTGTTCGATTGGCCGGAAGAGAACGAGCTGCTGGATTTACTCACCGACTATGGGATTGAAGACGACAGTTGCCTTATCCTGCGGCGGGAAGTGAGCGCGAACGGGCGGGGAGCGGCCAGACTAAATGGGCGGGCGGTACCGGTGGCAATCCTGGCCGCGGTAGGTGGTCTCCTGGTCGATATCCACGGGCAGTCGGATCACCTGTCCGTGTTACGTCGTGACCGCCAGCTAACGGTGGTGGATCGCTACGCGGATCTACTGCCGCTGCGCTACCAGGTAGCGAGTGCTGTGACGCGTTTCAGTCGGCTTCGTGCTGATTTGGACGATCTGGCACAAGGGCAGCGGGAGAGCGAGCAGCGCCTTGACCTCCTGCGTTTCCAGGTGCAAGAAATTGAGACAGCCGCGCTGGCCACGGACGAGGAAGAGACACTGGCGGCGGAGCGCAACCTGTTGGTAAATTCCGAGAGGCTGGCCACGTCATCCCGCTCGTCGCACGAGGCATTACAGGGAGGAAACGGCTCTGCCCTCGATCGGCTCAGCGAGGCCGTGGACGCCGTGCGCGAGTTATCCGGTATCGATGGCTCACTCGCTCCACTACTCGACCGACTGCAGAGTGCCAGCTACGAATTGGACGATGTGGCACAGGAGCTGCGCAAATATGGCGACCGGATCGAGTATGATCCGCGACGTCTGGCTACGGTTGAGGAACGATTGGACTCGCTCGTACGCCTGAAGCGCAAGTACGGCGCCAGCATCGACGAAGTCATTGAGTTCGGCGCGCGAGCACAGAGGGAGCTCGATGATGTCGAGCATAGTGGGGAACGACTTGAAGAGCTAAAGCGCCAGGTCCGGGAAGTGGGAGCGGAGGCAGGCCGTCTTGCGCAGGAGTTGTCAACCGCTCGAAGTCGAGCCGTGGAAACGCTGGGCGCCAGCATGCGCCATGCGCTCCAGGGGCTCGGGCTAAAGGGGGCCAACTTCCGCGCGGCAATGACCAGGACCCCGGACGAACACGGCCTGCGAGTACCGGACGTGGCGGAGAGCTACGCCTTCAATCAATCGGGTATTGACATAGTCTCTTTTTTGGTTTCGTTCAATCCCGGCGAAGAGTTGCGGCCCCTGGAGAAAGTGGCATCGGGCGGCGAGACATCGCGCTTTCTGCTGGCGTTAAAGAGTGTTTTGGCCGGTGCCGATCGCACGCCCACCCTGGTCTTCGATGAGGTAGACGTCGGCGTGGGCGGCCGCCACGGCACCGTGGTGGGCGAGCGCCTCCGCGCCCTCTCACGCAATCATCAGGTACTCTCCATCACGCACTTACCGCAGGTGGCTGCCCTGGCTGACCAGCATATCAGCGTTTCCAAGGCACTGTCACAGGGACGCACGACGGTTATCATTCGGAACCTTGGCCGGACGGAACGAATCGTCGAGCTGGCTGAGATGATGAGCGGCACCGGCAGCGACGCGGCTCGACGGAACGCGGAAGAGCTGCTCGAAGCGGCCCAACACGCATCGTAGGATCGTTGGATCGTTCACCGACCGGCGTCAGAGGCCCATCCCTCCGCAGTGGGGGCGACACGTATCGTGCGAAAGTCGCGGTAAGTGACACGGCCGGGAGCGCCACCGGGGATTTTGCGAACAGCGCGGACCGGTGCCACGTCGACGTCAACGGCGCTATCCGATCTCCCCTCGCTGAAGTAGGCTGCTAAAGCCGCTGCCTCCGCCACTACCTGGTCCGACATGACCGCTCCGCCCTGCAAAATGACGTGGGCGCCGGTTCGTTCCCGGACGTGCAGCCAGAGATCGTCACGCCGAGCGAGCTTAAACGTCACCTCTTCATTCTCTCGAGCGTTTCTACCCACCAGGGCCGTCACGCCTGACAGGCTAAACCGCGCCGGCCCGCGCTTTTTTCGCGGCTTGGCTTTGGTCTTGAGGGGTTGTTCGAGCTCCGTGGATACCTCGTTCCGTAGGGCCCGAAGGTCTGCTTCAGATTCGGCCAGCAACCCAAACGCCGCCAGATCGCCAAGTCGCGCCACCTCAGTCTCGGCTTGTTCGAGCAACTGGGGAAGTTTCTTTCGCGCGTCTCGCAGCTTCCGGTAGCGGCGAAAGAGGCGCTCGGCATTTTCGTTGGGTGTAAGCAGCGGATCGAGCGGGATGGTCAGGTCCAACTCCGGGATCACGAGCGTGGAACTGCCGTCCTGCACGGCATGCTGGTATGCCTGCACGAGCTGTCCCTGCTGCATAACACTCTCCGCCTGCGCCGTCGCTGCCAGCCCCTCGCGCATCGACTCGACACGGCGTCGAACGGTCTCGGCCGCCCGATCCGCCTCATTCAGAAACGCCTTGCGTGCGGAGCCGAGCGAGTCTCGGCTCTCGATTTGGCCGAGACACCGTTCGATCGCCTGGCTCATGCTCTTGCAGCAAAGAACATTCTCCTTGCCGAGCGGCTCGTACGGCGCAAAGTCCCAGCGGCCACGGCTATCGGTAAAGATGGAGGGACACCAGGCGCGAGACTGGTACATCTCGTAAAAGTGATTGGCGGAGGCGAGGAGGTTGCCGATGTCGACTTCGTGCAAGGATTGGGCGGCGATGCCACCGGCCTTTCGCAGTATCTGCTCCACCAAAAAAGGGCTGGCTCCGAGTAATAACCCTTGCAGTGAGGCAGACGGCGAAACGTCGGCCGCGACTGTCTCCAGCAGCACGTGGACTTGCGCAGGCGAGGCAGCTGGGTCTAGGCGGGCACCGGGTGGATAGAATGCCTCATTACGGCTCTGGGGCGGCGGCGGCTCGTAGCGCAGCCCGACCAGAATGGGGCGCACCCGGCTGAGACGATGCGGCACCAATTTGACCGCGCCCAAGATGGAGCCGTCCTCGCCGACCAGCACGATGTTGCTGTGCTTCCCCATTACCTCCACCACCAAGGTCAGGGTGATAGGACCGGCCTGACAGGGAAGGCGCAGCACGCGCTCTCCCTGTGGCTGCTCCGGATCAAGTATGCGAGCGCCTTCGAGATGCTTTCGCAGCAGCATGACGAACATGCTCGGCGTGGCAAACGCTTTCGCCAGGCGCTCCTCCGCCACCTGAACTCGTGCATAGCGAGTGTCGGCGGAAAGCAGGAGCCACGTCTGCGTTCCCTGGTGGTATACGGCGAACGCCACGGCGGCCGCCGACGGCTGTATGATTCGTTGTATGCGGCCACCTGCCAGGGCGGCGCGTATGTCGTCGGCCACCGCGGCCATGGCCAGCGCGTCGAATGACATGCGCGACCTTTCCGGAGTCGATAGGAAGAGCCAATTCAGGTGCGCAATCAGTGTCGCATAGGCGAGCAATTCGACGGACGGCCGCGACAGGGAAAGCCACAGGTGGAACTCGTTGGATGACTTTTTACCGGTCAGAAACCCTCTGCTGATCGTCCTGAGTGGTCCATCGGGGGTGGGCAAAGACAGCGTGATCCGTGAACTCAAACGCTCCTTTGAGGAGGTACATTATGCCGTGACGGCCACGACACGCCCTCGGCGGCAGGACGAGATTCCTGGTTCCAGCTACTTTTTCGTTACCGAGGGGGAGTACCGGTCGTTCCTCGACCGGGGAGAACTGCTTGCTCCCGCCAGGGTGCACGGTTACTGGTACGGCGCTCCGTTAGCGCCGTTACGCACTGCTCTCCGGGACGGACAGGACGTGCTGTTGAAGCTTGACGTGCAAGGTGCGATACAGGTTCGACGTTGTCTGCCGCAAGCCACCTTCATTTTTCTGGCGCCGAGTTCGATGGCCGAACTGCTCCAGCGTCTCCGATGCCGCAGCACGGAATCGAGCGAAGACCTGGAGCAGCGTATGAAGGATGCTCGTTTCGAAATGGAGCAAATGCCTTGCTACGACTACGTAGTGGTAAATGGGGAAGACGACTTGCCGGCGACCGTCGCGAGTGTCAGCTGCATCATCGCTGCCGAGAGGCTGCGGGTACACCGACAGCGCTTGACATTGTAAAAATATTGACAAGTTTCGGCTTGCCGGGTAAACTCGCGGTTAGAGACCCTTCGTTCTTTCTTCTCGACTCTCCCCTGCCCACACCAATCGATACGCCTTCCAGTGCTGCCTCTCCCGACATGCCGCGTGTTTCCATGCCTCGATTTTTGGTCTGAAGGAATGTATGCGCCATGACAAGTGAACATCCCCTCGAGCGAAACCTGGCGCTGGAACTGGTCCGCGTCACAGAGGCCGCCGCGCTGCACGCCGCCCGCTGGATGGGACGCGGAGACAAAGAAGCCGCGGACCAAGCAGCCGTGGACGCCATGCGCAGCGCGCTCCACTTTGTGGATATGGACGGGGTGGTGGTGATCGGTGAGGGAGAGAAGGACGAAGCGCCCATGCTGTACATCGGAGAGCGGGTGGGCACCGGGCGGCCGCCCAAAGTTGATGTGGCAGTCGATCCGATCGACGGAACTAACCTCACGGCCAAGGGTTTGCCAAACGCCATTACGGTGGTTGCCCTGGCCGAGCGTGGTTCGATGTACTACGATCCCGACATTGTGTACATGCAAAAAATCGCGGTTGGGCCGGAAGCCAAAGGGGCCATCGACATCAACGCTCCGGTACGAGACAATCTGGTGCGCATTGCCCGCTTTATGGAGCGAAACGTGGAAGATTTGACGGTGGTGGTCCTCGATCGACCTCGGCACGATGATCTCATTAGCGAGATACGCGGCGCGGGGGCTCGCATCAAGCTGATTACCGATGGCGATGTTGCCGGCGCCGTGATGGCCGCCCTGCCTGAGGACACCGGCGTGGATGTGCTGATGGGGATCGGTGGCACCCCGGAAGCAGTGTTAGCGGCGTGCGCCATGCGCTGTCTGGGCGGCGACATTCAGTGCAAACTGTGGCCGCGCACCGACCAGGAGCGGCAGAAGGCCAGCGAGTCCGGCAACGCCGACGTCGAACGAGTATTGACGCTGGACGATCTGGTGAGCAGCGAAGACGTGTTTTTTGCCGCCAGCGGGATCACCAACGGCGAGTTCCTGAAGGGAGTCCGTTATCGAGGCGAACGAGCGGAGACGTACAGCATCATGATGCGCTCGCGCTCCGGTACCATGCGGCGTTTTGAGACGCACCACCATATCGGCCTCAAACGAAACCTGCCTACCGGTTCTGCCTATGTTCCTGATTAAGGCGGATCAATGACCGAAGGCGCAGTAGTCCTGAACTTTATCGACCTGGAGGGAATGAGCCTCACCCAGTTGCGCGGTTTCGCTGGACAAAACGGGCTAGCAAGCTATTCGCACTTAAAGAAGCAGGAGCTCATTTTTCGCCTGCTCCAGGCGCAGGCCGAGCAGCAGGGCAACATTTTCGCATCCGGTGTGCTGGAGACGATGGACGACGGATATGGATTCTTGCGGCAGCAGCGGTTCCTTCCTGGACCAAACGACATCTATGTCTCCATGTCGCAGATTCGACGCTTCGGATTGAGGACCGGCGACGCGGTATCGGGCCAGGTACGGCCGCCGAAGGAGAACGAGAAGTATTTCGGCATGTTACGTGTCGAGGCGGTCAACGGCATCGACCCGGACACCGCCAAGCTACGGCCTCACTTCGACGAACTGACGCCGATTTACCCGGACGAGCTGTACCGCCTGGAGACGGGCAGCGAGAACCTGTCGTGCCGGTTGATCGACCTTGTAGCGCCGGTCGGAAAAGGTCAGCGCGGTCTCATCGTCGCCCCGCCCAAAGCCGGAAAGACCATCCTGTTGCAACACATCGCCAATGGAATCGCGGTCAATCACCCCGATGTCCACTTGATGGTCGTCCTGGTCGGTGAGCGCCCCGAAGAGGTGACCGATATGGCTCGGAGTGTGGAGGGCGAGGTTCTGGGCTCGACCTTCGACGAGCCGACCGAAAATCACGTCCATGTGGCGGAGATGGCGTTGGAGCGAGCGCGTCGCCTGGTGGAAGCAGGGCGAGATGTCGCGATACTGCTGGACAGTATCACGCGGCTGGCCCGTGCCTACAACCTGGCGGTGGCGCCAAGCGGGCGCACGCTTTCCGGCGGACTGGATCCGGCGGCGCTGTACCCGCCCAAAAGGTTCTTCGGTGCGGCCCGAAACATCGAAGGCGGCGGAAGTTTGACCATTATCGGTACCTGTTTGGTCGACACCGGAAGCCGGATGGACGACGTCATTTTCGAGGAGTTCAAGGGGACCGGGAATCAGGAGCTTACCCTCGACCGGCGGTTGCAGGAGCGGCGTATTTTTCCCGCGATTGATATCCAGCGCTCCGGCACGCGACGCGAGGAGCTATTACTGGAGTCGCGCACGTTACAGAAAGTCTGGACCATGCGACGCATGCTGAGCGCGGTAGGTACAGTAGAGGGAACCGAGTTGCTGCTGAACCGCCTGGGAAAATCGACCGACAATGGAACTTTTCTGGAGTCGCTGCACAAAGACGTGGCATAGTGCGAGTTGGACGCCACGCCTGCGCCGTGAAGCGCTTCGATTGAGTACGATACACTGACCTACACAAAGGAAACGCTATGACAGTCAAAGTGATTTTGCGTGAGGCTGTGCCGAGTCTCGGCCAGGCCGGCGAGATCAAACAGGTTGCTCCCGGGTACTTCCGCAACTTCCTGTTGCCCCGCGGTCTTGCAGTCGAGGCAACGAGGGGCCAGATTGCGGCACTGGAAGCCACCTCCTCGCTCCAGGAGGGTCGCCTGGCGCGCAGCAAGGAGCGAACCGGCGCTGTCGCTCAGCAGCTGGGGGCTCTCCGCATCCAGATCCCGGTTCGCCTCGGCGAACAGGGCAGAATCTTCGGCTCCGTCACCAGCAAAGACATCGCGGAGGCTATCGCCAAACAGGGCCAGGTTGAGATCGATCGTCACAAGATCGAGTTGCGTGACCCGTTAAAGACTATCGGTGTCCATTCGGTCCCCATCAAGCTCGAGCAGGGCGTTGACGCCAGCGTGTCGGTTGAGCTTGTTCCGGAAGCGGAGCCTGCCCAGTAACACCAATCGTCCCCACCTCCGTGGAGGACTGAGTACATGGCAAATCAGCCTGTCTATCGGGCGCTCGACGGAGCCCTGCCTCAAAACATTGAGGCCGAGCAGGCAGTGTTGGGTAGCCTGCTGATTGATCCGCGCGCCGTGGAGCGCGTCGCCTCCTTTCTGCAGGCAGACGATTTCTATCTGCCCGTCAACGCGGAAGTGTATCGCGGCATGCTGGCACTTTACCAGGTCGACCGGCCCACCGACATTGTGACGCTCTCGGATTATCTGCAGGGCCAGAATCGGCTGGACGACACCGGCGGCGCAGCCTATCTGGCCTCCCTGGCCACCATTGTTCCCACCTCCATCAATGTCGAGTATTACGGGCGGATCGTCGAGCGCCTGGCAGTGTTACGTCGTCTGGTGGATGCCGGAGGCCGCATTTCTTCAATTGGCTACGACGAGCGCCTGGAAGCCGAGGAAGCAATCGAGGAGGCAGAGCGGGTCCTCTTTGAAATCTCCCGGCAACGGACCACCCGAGACTTTGAGCCGATCTCGAAGCCGCTGGCCGCCGTGTACGAAAAACTCGACCATATCCACTCTCATGAGAGCGAAATTACCGGTGTCACCACCGGATTCGTCGATCTCGACCGGCTGACCAGTGGGATGCAACGCTCGGACCTGATCATCCTGGCAGGACGGCCCAGCATGGGAAAGACCGCCATCGCGCTCAATATCGCCCACTCGGTGGCCGTTAAAGCGAATATGCCGGTTGGCATTTTCAGCATTGAGATGTCCTCAGAGCAGCTTGCCACCCGACTTATCTCTCTGCAGGGAAACATCGAGTCGCAGCGGCTGCGCAGTGGACACATGACGGACGCGGACTGGGACAGGTTAATCCAGGCGGTCGGAGTGCTCTCGGAAGCGCCCATCTTCGTGGACGACACGCCCTCTCTCTCGGTGGTTGATATGCGGAGCAAGGCTCGCCGTCTGCACAGCGAACAGGGGCTGGGGTTGATCGTGGTCGACTATCTACAGCTGATGCAGGGAGCAAGTTCCGAAAACCGGGTCCAGGAAATCTCCGCGATCACGCGTGGCCTGAAAGCATTGGCGCGCGACCTCGACGTGCCGGTGATGGCGCTCTCACAGCTCTCACGGGCGCCCGAGCAGCGCCCAAATCATGAGCCGATGCTCTCCGATCTGCGAGAGAGCGGTTCTATCGAGCAGGACGCGGATATCGTCATGTTCATCTACCGCGATGTGAAGTACAACCCCGAGACCGAGCGGCCCAACGTCGCGGATGTAATCGTGGCCAAGCATCGCAACGGTCCGACCGGCACCGTTCACCTTTTCTATCAGGACGCGCTCATGAAGTTTCTCGATCTCAGCGTGCGGGATGATGCGTGAGGCGCCCGACGTACCGCTGCCCGTCGAGTTTTTTGACCAAATTCTGGTCGAGACCGAGGAGTTATCCGAGCTCAAGGTAGTGCTTCATACGAGCTACCTCGCCGCACGCCAGGGAACCCCGGCGGTTGCCCTGGACGACCTGCTGGCAGCGGACATCGTTCGATCGGTGGCCGGATCCAACTCCCCGGAGCCGGGTGAACTGCGGTTGATACGGGCGGTTGACCGCGCGGTGGCCAACGGCTCGCTGCTCCGTGTATCACTCCAGGTCAAGGGGCAAACCAAAACGCTGCTCTTGCTGGCCTCGGCGCACAACCGGGGAATCGTGGATCGATTGCGGGTCGATGATCCCAGCGTCTGGGATGAACTAGATCTGGAACCAGGTGGCGAGGTAACGCTCTATCGCCCGAACGTCTTCGGCTTCTATGAACGACACATTGGCCCCCTGACACCTCTCATCGCGGAGCAGTTGCGCGACGCCGAGCGCTCCTACCCGCGGTCCTGGATCGAGCAGGCCATCCTGACGGCGGTTGACTACAACAAACGCAATTGGCGCTACGTCCAGACCATCCTCACCCGGTGGGAGGAAACGGGAGCGCCCGACGGCTCGTCTTGAGGCAGGGCTGTAAAAGGCGGCTCATCGACTGGCTACTCCACCGGCCCCACGCCATGAGGATCGGCTCTTCTCTGATCGGCCCTCGACGAAGCCGCTGGAACTCCATAGGCAGGGAATAGCATATAAGCACGACCACGGCCCGACATTGACCAGGACCTCGCCGTTCGTGCCTCTTTTCGCTTCTGGCAACGAACCCCTGAGTCACGCCTGCACGGCGATATCGCATGGAATTGAGATGAGCTTACGTCTTTGCTGCGCATCATTCCATCCGTTGCCTTCAAACGCGGCGAGACTCCCCGCAATGAACCATTGGCGCCGTTCACGTGGACGAGCGAGGCCTGGGATCACAGCTTGTGGTCACTCGAGTCAGATTCGCACGTTCGATCGACCAATCTGGTGGACGATGTCGAGTGGCCGCTGCAGCAGCACTATCCAGGGAAGGACATCTTGCGAGCGTACATCAGCGAAAGCGAATTGGAAGCTGACGTGTTGTGCTTCCTCTCCGTCCAGAGTCAGGTGGTTGTGCGCCTTGAACTGGACGTTCTTGAACGTCTGGTCGCACTGGCTCTACCAATAGACTTCGACATCTATGGGTCGTGATCGCAGCGGGTGCGACAAAGCCGAACCGAGCCTTCGCCACAAAGGACACAGGCGCTTGGGGAGGGCCATGGTGCTGGATTGCGCGGTGGTCGATAGATCACAGGCATACGCTCCGACGACACGACCTCAAGTCCGGCATGTGGTGATCCGCTGTGACGACTACGAATTAACTGCACCACGTGAGTTCTCTCACCGCCATAGCATGGGCCTGGCCACTGCATCGGCGGGAAGCTCCGGCACCATTCACAACCACTACGCCTACAATACCTGGGCAACTCTCTTGCCAGCGGTACGATGCGCTTTGTTCGGAACCCCTTCCGGTATGCTGGACAGAAGCGCCGGGCTCTACGAAATGGGCGAGCGGTACTACCATCCGTGTACCGGTCGGTTCACGCGGCAGGACCAGCTGGGTGGCGGATATGCCTGTGCTGACGGGCACCCGATCAACGAGGCCGATTCGAGCGGGCTCTATGCAGACCCCTTTCAGGAATTTGGGCAATGCCCCGGGGGAGGAAATAGGGTGCGCAGAGGGAGGTGCGCTGTAGGGGATCGAACCGTGGCAGGATGTCCGCTCTCGGAGGAAACTCTATCAGCCTGGAGGCTTTTGCTGGCCTTTCTGGAGTCAACTTTCACAGGACTTCTACGATGGCAAAAATATGGATAGGTGTGGTCGATTTGCAGTCCTCGCCGGGTAGCGACTTCTTTCAAGGCCCTCCTGGCGCGTTCGGTATCACCCTTTGTCCCGCGCAGAACGAGGTTGACTATCGACATAAGGTGCAGGCTAGGTTTGCTGATATGGAGCTAGAAGTACGGGGCTTCGAGGACGTCGAACTATTTGAAGAGATGTTAGCCCCGGGGCCGCCCGTCGACTGACTTGCTCGAATTAGCAGGTCAGATCTCCGAGGAGTCCCCTGTCCTGTACCATCATTTCGATATGTATGACTGAGAGTGCCGAGGACGCCGAAGATGGGGACAATGATGAGGATGCGGGAGGGCGACATGGCGAAGATGCTTAATCCCTATGAAGGAGAGCTTATCCGCAAATTTATGGTTCACGATCGGCGTCTGTTCTTTTTGCGTGGCCTCTCGGGTAGCCCTAAACTCCGCCAGGAAACGGTGGGTCATTTGTGTCACTTTTACGACCGGGTCCCCGGCACCGCGCATCAGATTCCGGTCAACGATCACCACCCAAAGATGGTCCATCGTCTCCTGATCGAGAGAGGAGCTCCGAAAGTGTGTCACGTCATGTTAGAGGACGATCTCAACGGGCGTGATCTAGATTTAAACTAGGCGATTGAGATTGCCATTGATCACGTGCCGTGGTGCGCCATCATCTCCGGTATCCCAGGAAAGCTCGCGTTTTATCAGGTCGAATACCCGGAGGAGGGCTACATTCTCCAGCGCTAACGGCCACCTGATGACCCGACTTCTCCAATTGCTTGGCGGTAGCGACTAGCGTCTGCTTCTGGACCGGGTCATCCGTCAGCTTCCCGCCAGAGGTCGTGGTGTCGATCTGCTCGGCTCGCTCCCTTTATGTGACTGTATGCCTCATCGGCCATCTGTCGATTGCGTGCGAAACTGGTTGACGTAGATCCAGGAGCTGAGGATTCGGCTGTCTGCCTCGCTGTATGTTTTATCGAATGCCCTGTAGGATTAGGCGGCCACCTCGAACTGCAAGGCGAGGCGGCGTGACCAGTCGTGGCTGACCTTGCCCGGATGCGCTCGGAAATTTGATGGTAAACGTCCCGCACGAGTGGCTCCTGTGGTTGGCCCGAGCGGTTGAACTTAGTGGCCTAGGTGCTTCACGTCTTCAGGTGTGTTGGGTCGACGTGCCGATCCCCAATCTGCCGGCTGACCTCGACGGTTTCTGTATCGCTCAGGTCTCCGACCTGCATGTCGGTGAGGGGGCGTGGGGGCCGCGTCACACGGGAGAAGCGCTAGAGGCGATGCGCGCTGCCGATCCGGACGTCGCAGTCAACACCGGGGACTTTTTGCAGTGGGAGCCTGCCATAGCGCGAGTGGGTCACGAGGCGGCGGGCTTGGTGTTGCCGCCAACAGAGTGGGTTCAGGGGAATCGAAACATAGCGATCCTCGGGAACCACGACTACTACGCAGGCGAGGAAACCGCCGAAAAACTGCGGATCGAACTCGAGTCGATGGGAGTTTCGGTGCTCGTGAACGACGGCGTCGACATTCCGCGCGGTCGCGCCGCAGTTTCGTTCGTCGGCCTGACCGCGGACGCTCCCGGATGGGAGCAAGGTGTTGAACGGCTGCTGGGCGCTACACGTCCCCGCGTCGCGCTGGTCCACGCGCCGGACTCGGCGGAATCTCTGCCGCGCGGGGCGGCCGATCTGGTGTTGGCCGGACACACCCACGGAGGGCAGCTCACGCTGCCGGGTCTGGAGTCGTGGGTTGCCTGGAGGTTTGCCCGCACGCGGTACGTGGCCGGGATGTACCGCATCAATGAGATGCCAGTCTACGTCAACCGGGGGTTGGGGACGACGGGATTGCCGCTGCGATTTCGTGCCCGTCCCGAGCTTACTTTGCTCCGCCTGGTTCGTTGACTGATGAAGAGTTCGACTACTATACTTTGATGCCCAAAAGCAGGTGTCTCCGGTGGAGCCGCCTCTATTTACTTTGCCAAGGAACATCCCGTGCGCAATATCTACTGGACCTTCATCATAATTCTGGCGATTTTCTTTGCCGCCCTTTTTGTCGATCTGCCCGGCACCACTGACGTCTTTGGTCACCCGGCAAAGATCCAGAAGGGAATTGACCTGGCGGGTGGCGCGCGGGTCCTGCTCTGCACCAAGCAGAAAAACCCCAGCAGTACCGACATGAACACCGCGCGCGATGTCATCAACGCTCGCGCCGCCGGCGGGATCGGCGTGGCTGAGCCACAGGTCAGCCGGGTCGGCGCCAACTGCATCGCTGCCGAGTTACCGGGCGTTAACAGCAAGGCCCGCCTGGACACACTGGGTAATACGGGGTTCCTGGCGGTCACTGACAGCGGCACTGTTTCTTATCCGGTCGGCACCAAAGTGAAACTGGTTTGCGCGAAGGCCGGCTGCGCGCCGGGCATTCCTGTCGGCGTAACTTCGCTTACGGGCGCCACTCCCACGCTGCAGATCATCGTTCCCGGGAAGGGCGTCAAGCCAGGAAGCGCCCAAGTCGGCTTCGTGCAGAATCAACCGGTCGTGAATTACAGCTTGCAGGGATCGAGTGTCGATGATTGGTGTAATTACACCACCAAACACAATAATCCCTCACTGGCCCCCGCGCAAGGCACAGGAGCATACTCGGCAATCGTGCTAGACGGCAAGGTGATCAGTGACCCGAATGTGCAGGGCCCAATTTGTGGAAGCGGCGGCATTCAGATTTCGGGTGTCACGACGGATCAAGGGAAAACAATCGCGACGTACCTCAACTATGGCGCCCTGCCGATTGCGCTGCACGTCGACTCATCACAACAGGTGGCCGCCAGCCTGGGAAGCCAGTATGTGGACGAGGCGACCAAGGCAGCAATCGTCGGCCTGGTCATCGTTGCTCTCTTTATGCTGCTGTACTATCGCCTACCAGGGCTCCTGGCCGATCTCGCTCTGATCATGTACTCCCTGCTCGTGTTCGCGATTTTCAAGGTCCTCGGCGTTACCCTGACTTTGGCCGGTATCGCGGGCTTTATTCTTTCCATCGGTATGGCGGTGGACGCCAACGTGTTGGTGTTTGAGCGGATGCGAGAGGAACTACGGCTCAATAAGACGCTGGGCGGCGCCGTGGAGTCGGGGTTTCGGCGGGCTTGGCCCTCGATCTGGACCTCGAATGCCTCAACCATCATCACGACCATCATTCTCTTCTGGTTCGGTCATAACTTCGCGGCAACCGTGATTACCGGGTTTGCGACTACCCTCTTTATCGGGGTGGTGGTCAGCATGGGGACAGCCTACTTCGTCTCACTGACCTTCCTGCGTTTGCTGGTGAACAGCGGCCAGGGACGGAACGCCGGGCTGTTTGGAGTGGAAACCATGGCGGGAGGAAGAGTTGCTTAATATCGTCGGAAAGCGCTACTGGTACTTCCTGCTCTCCCTGATCATCATTATCCCAGGGACCATCTCGCTGTTCACAGCTGGACTAAAGCTGGGAGTCGACTTTACCGGCGGCACCGAGATCACCTTTGATCTGGATAAAGCCAATCAAAATGCGCAAATCACCGCGGTGTTAAAAACGGTCACCAGCAGCGTGAGCTTCGTGCAGAGTGTGACGTCGGGATCGAAGAAGTGCCCGACGCACTGCGTGTACATCGCGCGCACCAAGCAGATAACCGTTAAACAGTACGCGCTGATCAAGGCGGCCACCAAGAAGGCGTTCCCCCAGGCCACGGGAGCCGTTCAGCAGCAGACGGTGAGTGGAACGATCGCCTCGGCGCTGACTACCCAGGCGATTGAAGCGGTGGCGGCAGCCTCCGTCGCCATCCTGCTGTTCATCAGTTTCGCTTTCCGTACCGCGCCGCATCCCTTCCGCTTTGGCGTGGCCGCGCTGATAGCCATGCTGCACGATGTCCTGGTCGTGCTGGGCATCTTCTCCATTCTCGGCGCGCTGCTCAACGTGGAGGTTGATGCCCCGTTCGTGACGGCGATGTTGACCATTATCGGCTTCTCGGTCCACGACACGATCGTGATCTTCGACCGGATTCGGGAGAATGTGGCACGACGCACCGGTGAGCCGTTCGAGACTGTTGTCAATCACAGTATTTTGCAGTCCTTCGTGCGGTCGATCAACACCTCCTTTACGGTCGTGCTGGCGCTGTTGGCCATCTTCCTCTTTACCGGGGAAGCTATCCGATTCTTCGTGCTCGCCATGCTGATCGGCATTATTAGCGGCACCTACAGTTCGATCTTTAACGCCAGCCAGATCCTGGTGGTGTGGGAGAACCACGAGGTACGAAAATTCCTGCACCGCGGAAACGACACACCGGCCAAAGCGGCCTGACAACGGTACTCGCCTCCCGCCCCACATCGCTTTGACACGAGAAACCGGCGGCGAGGAGGATGTGGAAGTGCCTGGGGAGCTTCCGGCATCGCTTCGCTCGGCTCGCGTAGCGTTGGTCCATGACTACCTGAATCAGGCGGGCGGGGCTGAGAAGGTGGTGGAGATCTTCGCCGAAATGTTTCCCAGGGCGCCGATTTACACCTCGGTGTACGACCGGGCGAAGATGCCCGACGTGTGGCGGACGCTGGACGTCCGTACCAGTTTCATGCAGCGTATTACGCCACGAGTCGGTCTCGCCAAGGCCCTGGTTCCCCTGTACCCGACAGCCTTCGAGTTGTTCGACCTGTCGTCGTACGACCTCGTGCTCAGCAGCACTACGGCCTTCGCCAAGGGTGTCATCACGCGCCCGGAGACCTGTCATGTGTGCTATTGCAACAACCCCACGCGACTGGTTTGGATGTATCACGATTATCTGCGGTACGAGCGCCTGCCGCCCGGCGCTCGCTCGGTGCTACCGTGGCTGACCACGCCGCTCCGTGTCTGGGACTACGCGGCGGCCCAGCGAGTGGACTACTTCGTGGCCGGCTCGTTTAACGCGGCACGGCGCATCGCCAAGTATTACCGTCGCGGGAGCGACGTGGTGCAACCCGCTATCGACACCACTCAATTCCACCCGAGCGCCGTCATTGAGGATTTTTTCCTGGTGGTTTCTCGGCTGCAGCCGTATAAACGGATCGATCTCGCGGTCGAGGCCTGTACTCGATTGGGGCTGCCACTTTGCATCGTGGGCAGTGGGCCGGACCATGCGAGACTGCAGAAGTTGGCGGGGCCTACCGTCCGGTTCCTCGGTCGCGTCTCAGACGCGGAAGTACAGCTATTGCTGGCTCGATGTCGGGCCCTCCTCTTTCCCGGCGAGGAGGACTTTGGACTGACTCCGCTGGAAGCCCAGGCCTCTGGCCGGCCGGTGGTCGCTTACGGCTCGGGCGGAGTCCTGGAAACGGTTATCGAGGGCCAGACCGGGCAGTTCTTCCGGGAGCCGACGGTAAGTTCCCTGGTGGAGGCGTTGGTCAGCTTCGACGACACGTATGATCCACAGGTGTTGCGCCGACAGGCTGAGCGGTTCGACAAGCAGGTGTTCAAAGAGCGCATGTATGCCGTCTTGAGCCGGCGTTATCAGGAACATAGAGCCTGCTTCTCTGCCGAGCGACGCACCAGCCCACTGGTCGGCTGAGCGGCTAGCACGGATGGAGGCAGCGCTACCCCGCTACGGGCTGGGAATCAGTAATTGTCGCGGTGCGCGCCAGGTGGTGGATGCGGTGCGACGCGCCGAGGGTCTGGGCGCCGAAATCGCCTTCATCGCGGAGGACATCAACTGCCGAGACAGCTTCCAGCTCTGTACTGCCAGCGCTATTGCCACCGAGCGAATCCGTCTGGCCGTCGGTGTTGCCAACCCGTACACGCGCAATCCGACCTCGCTGGCCATGGCCATTGCAACGCTGGACGAAATCAGTGGTGGCCGTGCCGTGTTGGGATTGGGTTCAAGCTCGCCGGCCTTAATTCAGCAGCAAATGGGTATTCCCACCGGGAAGTCGGTCGAGGTAATGCGAGAGTGCGTGGAAATAGTGCAACGATTGCTCTCCGGGGAGCGCATCACCTACCAGGGAGAGCGCTTTGACTACCTCGATGCCCACCTGGAGGTTCGCCCGGTGCAGAAGCGAATTCCCCTCATTATGGCCGCCATGGGACCTCACATGCTGCAGCTGGCCGGTCGCCTGGCAGACGGAGTCTTGTTGAACGTTGGCGCCTCCACGGAGTACGTCCGCTGGGCCTGCAACGAAATCGAGCGCGGCGCTCGCGAGGCTGGCCGGAGCGCATCGGAGGTGACGGTTGCGGCCTGGCTCTCGGTATATATTGCCGACGACTACGATGCCGCGTTACAGCGCGCCCGTGAATGGCTGGCCACGATGCTGTCGATCCCTCGTCAGGGTGAATTACTGCTCGAAAAGGCCGGAGTCGACATAGACATATTGGTCGGCATTCGACGCCATTACAGCGCCTATCCGCACCACGGAGATCCAGCTGCGGCAGCGAGGTACATCCCCGTCGAGGTGGCTCAACGCCTGGCCCTGATCGGCACCCGAGATGTGGTACGCGAGAGAGTGCAGGAGTACCGAAAGGCGGGAGTGCAACTGCCGGTCATGCCTCTTTCGGCCCTGCAGGCCCTCTGCTGATGCTCAGCACCAGGTCCTGGTTTGGGCAGGGCGCACCGACGCAAATGAAGAGTTTCGATCCGCTGAGCCAAATACCACCCCGCCTACCCAGCCGGCTCCAGCCTCTTTTAGAGCGGTCGCTGCTGCCTGCATGGTTGCGCCGGTGGTGAACACATCGTCTACCAGCACGATACGCCTTTCATCTAGCCTGCGTCGGGCTTCAAATGCTCCAGCGACATTCTCGCGCCGTTCCTCGGGACCGAGCATAGCCTGCTGCGCCGTCCGACGAACTCGCCGCAAGACGTCTTCGCACGGTCGGCCCAGCCCTTTGGCGGTTGCACAGGCCAACAGCGCCGCCTGGTCGTACCCGCGCTGGCGCCTCCGGGCGGGATGAAGCGACACCGGGGCCACCAGGTCTACGGTCGAGCTGGAACAGGCCTTAGCCATTAACACTCCCATCAAGGAGGAGATGGCGTGACGACCATCGAATTTCAAGGTGTGAATCGCCTCGCGCACCACCTCGTCGAAACGAGCCACGGCAAGCAACGAGTCGAGTGAGCCGGCCGCAGATTGGCAGTGCGGGCAGGGATTGAGAGCAGACGGAGCGTCGCACATGCCGCAGCGCTCGTCGAGGAGCCATGGCACTTGGTCCCAACATCCAGAACATATCCATTGACCGATCCGCCGGCAACCGACGCATTGTGGCGGAAATAGCATATCGAGCGCCCGCTCCAGCGGTGTGCCACTGGGATACGTCGGTCCAGAACCCGCGTGCATCTTACAATTCTGGAACGGTGATCCAGCCGTGCTGCATGGCGTACACCACCGCATGAGTCCGGTCATTCACCGCCAATTTTCGCAGGATAGATGTCACGTGGTTTTTGACTGTCGTGTTGGTGATACCCAGTGCTCGGGCGATATGCTTGTTGGACAAGCCCTGCGCCGCCTGCTCCAGCACGTCAATCTCTCGTGCACTCAGTGGCGCGAATAAGGGCTTGACTTTGTAGTCCATCGCGGCAAGATCGCGAAAAGCGCTTAGCACCCGGCTGGCCAACTCCGGATTGGCCAGGACGTAATCGTCGATCACATAGGTGCCGGCGCAAACCCGCACGATTGTGTCGAGAAGATCTCCCCGTGCTACGTCTTCTTTCAGGTAGGCAGCGGCGCCGTAGCGCACGGCATAGAACAAATCCTCTTGCCGCGCCTCATCGGTCAACAGGATGACCGAACAAGCGGGATGAGACTGACGGATCTGCCGGGTCAATTCGAGACCGCCGATGCCGGCAAGATTGATCTGAACAATACTGATATCGGGCAGTGTGGCCTCAATCTGCTGCAGCGCCTCTTTCCCAGAGGCGGCATCAGTGACTACGTCGATCTGCTCTCGTGAGTCTTCAAGAATCTGGCGCAGGTGATCTCGGCAGGGCTGGTCGCTGTGCGCGATCAAAATGCGTACACTTTCCACGGTCTTAACCCCACAAAGTACAGTTGTCGGTCGTGCGGAAGTATAGCGCTTGGTTGGTTACGATTCCGTCTCTTTGTTATGGAGTCAAACCGAGAACCTTGCGCGCTCGATCGAGACGGGTGCGGGCGTGGACCAGTGGCCCACTCAGCCGGCCGTGCCAGGTCCCTTCAAGCATAGCGGCTAAAAACTCTTGAGGACCATCGAAAGGTGGAACATCGACGTAGCCATGTCCATACTCTCCATAGGTATGAGCGTCGCTCCCTGCTCCAGCGAGGAGCCCGTGCGCGCTGGCGTAGGCGAGCGCTCGGCTGTTATAGCGAGGCAGCGCGTTTCGCGCGTTAAAGACCTCCAGGATGTCGACGTGTGGGCGGACCCTGTCCAGCGCTTGGCGTGTTAGTCTGCTGCCTCGGATCTCGTCGAACGGGTGAGGCACGTAAGCCAATCCGCCCTGCTCGTGGATGGTGTCAATCGTCTTCATCGGGTCCAATTTCGGCTCGATCCGCTCCTGCAGAAATAACCCAATAATTTCTCCCTCAGAGGTCTTGATCTCCTCGCCCGGGATCACCAGAAACGGAGCGAGCTGTTGCATCTCAAGCGCTCCGCGGAACTCGTCGTGATCCGTGACGGCAATGCCGTCCAGCCCGGCCCGTTGCACCGCCTGAATTATGCGGTCGTAGTTGTTGCATGAGTCCTTCGAGCAGAGTGTGTGGTTATGCAGGTCTATTCTCATGCGATGTCCTACTTGTAGAGGTGAAGGACGGTGGCGGCCGTGACGGCCCACAGTACAAGGTCAGCCAGGAGGGGCCTGTCTCGCCACACTGCTTCTTCCGGAGAACCCGCGACATCGGTGCGATTTACCAGCAACAAATAGCGAAACACGCCGTAGAGCACGAATGGAATGGTCACCATCATGGCGTGGTTGTGAGGCACTGCGCTGGCGAAGAAGGTGTATAGCGAATAGGCAATGATCGTGGCGCCGGCCACGATGTTGATCAGGTCGTCAAGCAGAGGGCTCGTGTATTCCTCCAGATTGCGCCGGTGAACTCGGGCTGTTTCCTCCAACAGCAACAGCTCATGACGGCGTTTCCCGAAGCCCAGGAAGAGGGATAACAGGATGGTGCAGAGGTAAAGCCAGGGCGACATTTGTACGTGAATCACGGCCGCGCCTCCTGCGGCACGGAGCACAAAGCCGCCCGCGATAGCAAACACATCGATAAGCACCACGTGTTTGAGATAAAAAGTGTACCCGGCACTCAGGGCCAGGTATCCTGCGGCTATCAAGCCGAAGCGGACATCGAGCAAAGCGCTGAGTACCAGAGCGGCCAATCCTGTCGCTATGGCCGTGCCCACTGCTAGATGGGCTGGAACCCGCCCAGCGGCGATAGGGCGGTGCGCTTTCAGCGGATGAAGGCGGTCCGCCGGGGCGTCAGAGACATCGTTTACCAGGTACACGGCTGCCGACAGCATGCTGAATAGAGCAAACGCCGCGATGGTCCTGGCGACCAGGTCGGGATGGCTCAGTTTCGAGGCGAAGACCAGCGCCGCGAAGACGAAGCCGTTTTTGACCCACTGCTTGGGGCGCGCTGAGACCAGCAGATCCAGAATGATAGTTCGGGACTGCGAATTGGCGTCATCCGTCTGGGTCAACCGCTCGTGTAACATTGGCGATAAGCTCGCAGCGCGTTACGGCGCGCTGCGACATGCTACCAGCGCGTTCTCAACCGGCACAACCGGCTGTGGGTCACGGTCAATGGGTCCGTCCAGTCGGTCGCTGTTTTGCTGAGTGGCGGACTTACTGCGAAGATAGGAGTGACAAAAGACTCGCGATCCGTGGGGGAAGGGGCAGACACTATGGCTCAGGCAACGGTCGCCTCCAAGGGTTTGGAGGGCGTTACTGCCACGACGAGCGCCATTAGTTCGATAATTGGCAGTACTCTCACCTATCGCGGTATCGACATTGATGAGCTCGCCGAGCACTCGACCTTTGAGGAGGTCGCATATCTTCTCTGGTATGGCGAACTGCCCACGCAGGTCCAGCTTGATCAATTCAAACGGGAACTGATTTCAAACCGCGAGGTATCGTCCGAGACGATTGACTTCATTCGCAGATTCCCTCGCGACGCCAACAGCATGGTGTCTTTACGTACCTCCGTATCAGCTCTTGCCTTTGCTGACCCACTGGCGGCGGACATGTCGGCCGAAGCAAACCATCAGAAGGCGGTGGCGCTACTTGCACAATTCCCCGTACTCGTCGCCGCCATTCATCGCATGCGGTGCGGTGCAGAGCCGGTATCTCCAGACCCTAGCCTCGGAGAGGCAGCCAACTTTTTGTACATGCTGAACGGCGATCAACCCTCCGACAGCCGAGCACGCGCCATGGATGTTGCACTCATCCTTCATGCCGACCATGAACTTAACGCTTCGACCTTCGCCGCTCGGGTCGCCGCCTCCACGCTTTCGGATATGCACTCTGCCATCGTGGCTGCAATCTGCACGCTGAAAGGGCCGCTGCACGGCGGCGCCAACGAGGCAGTGATGAAAACACTGGAATCGATAGGGAGTATAGACGCTGTCCCGGCATATCTACGCGGCGCCCTGGAGCGCAAGGACAAGGTCATGGGCTTTGGTCACCGCGTGTACAAAGATGGCGACCCTCGTGCTCGCTGGTTGAAACGTCTCTCCGGTCAATTGTCGGACGAGACCGGTGATCGTAGGTGGTATGCGATATCGGAGCTCATGGAGCAGGAAATGAAGGCCGATAAGGGGCTGTTGCCCAATGTCGATTTCTATTCGGCTTCGGTATACACCTATCTCGGTGTACCGCGGGATCTCTTTACGCCCATCTTCGCGGTGAGTCGGGCATCCGGCTGGATTGCCCATGTTCTCGAGCAGTACGAAAACAATCGACTGATTCGTCCGCGTGCCGAGTATGTTGGTCCCGCGGCCCGCCGCTACCTTCCAATGCGCGAGCGTTAGGAACACCATGTTCGGACATTTGCCGGAACTCCTGATTGTGCTGGTGCTGGCGCTGATATTCTTCGGGCCGGAAAAGCTTCCGGAGGTAGCAGCGCAGGCCGGCAAGATGGTGCGGGAGTTGCGCACCGCGATGGACTCCGCGATGAATGACAAGGACGTCGCGGTTCCGGAGGACGACTTCGCTTCGTATTACTACGATTCGGAGGCGCACTCTGGAGAGGTAACGGCCGCCTACGATGAGTTGCCGGACCCGGCGGATCAAGCCGTGGACTACTCGAGCACGGGTGGAGAGTGGAATGCCTTTCAGGACACGGTGCCGGACTACGAAGTGCCGGACGCGGAAGGTTCAACGACCGATCATAGCCAGGCAGGCGCCGTGCCAATCCATCCGGATCCCGACCTTGGGGGCACACCTTCGTCGCACAGCGAGTGACCACATGGGCTTTTAGCCCCGCGCCCGAAGTATCTCCACGCCGCCATCCGCCTTGCCAATCACCACCAGGGCGGCCAGGCCGAGGAATAGACCGTGCTCGACTACACCGGTCTCCAACTTGATGGCGTCAGCCACTTCGCGGCGGGCAAACGCTACGTCGCCGTCGGCACGACAGTCGAGAATGTAGTTGTGGTTGAGCGTGACGTATGGATGATCATTGCCACGCCGCGCACACGATAACTGGAGGGCTTCCAGGCGATGCTTGGTTGCCGGCCAGCCGAAGGGGGCGACTTCGACCGGCACTGGCGATTTTTCGCCTAGTCGATCCACTCGCTTGCTCTCGTCCACGATGACCACGAAGCGAGCCGCGGCACGAGCCACCAGCTTTTCTCGAAGCAAGGCGCCACCGTGACCCTTAATCAAATTGAGTTGAGGGTCTACCTCGTCGGCTCCATCGAGGTTCAGATCGAGACGGGTCCGTTCGTCCAGGCGAGTCAGCGGAATCCCATACGAGCGTGCTATCTGAGCAGTTTGTCGAGATGTCGGCACGCCGATAAAGCGAAGACCCTGTTGAAAACGCAGGCCCAGGGCATGGACTGCCATTTCAGCTGTGCTGCCACTGCCCATGCCGACGATCATGCCGTTGGCGACGAGCCCTGCCCCGTACTCCGCCGCGGCGCGCTTTTGATCGTCGATACTCATCTCTCCCTCAGTGCGTACAGTAAGTATAGGAGGCGAAGGGCATGAACAGTGGCTCGGCGACGGTACTCTCGCATGACGCTCAGGACCCGTTGGTCGTCACCATTGACGTTGGATCCTCCTCCGTTCGAGCGGGAGTCTATGATGCGGCGGGACGCGCCGTGCAGGGATGCGAGTCTCATCACCCGTACCTGGCCCGGACTACCGCCGATGGAGGGGTGGAAACCGACGCGGGAGCGCTGCTTCAGTTGGTGTGCGCCTCCCTGGATGACGTGCTCGCCGTCCTACGACGGATCGGTCGGCGACCAACGGCCGTAGCCTGCGACACCTTCTGGCACAGTTTGATGGGCGTAGACGGAGCCGGTACTGTCCTGACGCCGGTCTATAGTTGGGCGGATACGCGCAGCGCGCTGGATGCTCGCCAATTGGCCGATGTGGTTGACGTCGACGCGGTCCATGCACGTACGGGGACCGCGATTCACTCCAGCTATCTCCCGGCAAAGTTGCATTGGTTGCGTCGCGTTCAGCCCGACGTTTTCCGGCGCGCGAGGTACTGGATGTCGTTCGGTGAGTACCTCTTTGTGCAACTCTTTGGCGTCCGACGTGTGTCAGTGTCGATGGCTTCAGCGACCGGCCTGATGGACCAGCGGAGCTGCGGCTGGGACCCGGTACTCCTCGACGCTCTCGACGTTGCGCAGGGCCAGCTTTCGCCAATCGCCGACTATACGGACGCCTCGCATGGACTGAAAATGCCATATGGACCGCGTTGGCCAGAGTTGGCTCAGCTACCCTGGTTCTTACCCCTGGGGGACGGCGCCTGTAACAACATCGGCAGCGGGGGCGTGGACGGCGACCGCGCCGTCCTGATGGTCGGTACCTCGGGGGCGATTCGCATCGTCCGCGAGTGCTCCGATTTTGAGATACCCGCTGGTGTCTGGAGTTATCGAGTTGATTGCCGGAGGATTGTGCAGGGCGGGGCGCTGTCAGCCGGTGGGAATATCTACGCATGGCTGCAGAAGACGCTCATGCTGCCGGCCCGTTCCGACCTCGAGGCGGCGCTGATGGCTATGCCCCCCGATTCGCACGGTCTTACTATCCTGCCCTTTCTGGCCGGTGAGCGCAGTCCGCATTGGAACCCGGACGCTCGCTCGGCGCTAGTCGGCGCGACTCTCGATACCGCGCCGCTCGATCTTCTTCGAGCATCGCTCGAGGCCGTGGCGTACCGCTTTGGCATGGTATACGAGTTGCTGATACACAGTATCGAAGCGCCACGCAGTATCATCGGAAGTGGGGCCGCGTTGCTTCACTCCAGGATTTGGATGGAAATAATGACTGACGTGCTGGGAAGGCCCATGGCCACTTCGGGAATCGCCGAGGCCTCAAGCCGGGGAGCGGCTCTGCTGGCCCTGGAAGCGATCGGCGCGGTTCGCGATCTGCGGTTGGTTCCCGTACCGCTTGGCGAGAGATTCACTCCCAACGCGCAGCGAAGCCAGGTCTACCGCGCGGCGATGGACCGACAAACGCTGTTGTACAAGCAGCTCTGTGGGTAGCTCCTGAGGGGCGGGAAGCCCAACCAAAACATAACCAGGCCCTCCGGGCAACGGAGAAGGGATAAGGAATGGCTACAGCCAGCGGGACAGAACGGGATGTCGACGACAAACTCCAGCAACTCATGGTTAATACGGTCCGTACCCTGTCGATTGATGCCGTACAGAAAGCTAATTCCGGGCATCCGGGCGCACCGCTTGGCATGGCGCCCATGGGATACACGCTCTTCACCAAGTTTCTGCGGTTCAATCCTCGCAACCCGGATTGGCCGAACCGCGACCGCTTCGTCCTTTCGGCGGGCCATGCGTCCATGCTGCTCTATTCGCTGCTGTATCTCACGGGATACGATCTGTCACTCGACGACATCAAGCAGTTCCGTCAGTGGGGATCCAAAACGCCTGGTCATCCCGAGTACCGCGAGACCAAAGGGGTGGAAGTCAGCACTGGACCTCTGGGTCAGGGGTTCACCAATGCGGTGGGTCTGGCCATCGCCGAGGCCTACCTCAGAACTCACTTCAATCGGCCAGGTCTGAATGTTGTTGATCACTACGTCTATGGGATCTGTAGTGATGGTGATTTGCAGGAGGGTGTTGCCTCGGAGGCAGCCTCACTCGCTGGCCATTTGCAGCTCGGGAAGTTGATCTTTCTGTACGATTCGAACAAGGTGCAGTTATCCGGGCCGGCGGATGTCACGTTCACCGAGAATGTTTCGGAACGCTTCAAAGCGTATGCCTGGCACGTGACCGAGGTTCAGGACGGCAATGATGTCGAGGCCATCGCTCGGGCCATCAAATCGGCGCAGGAAGTCACGGATAAACCGTCGCTGATTCCAGTCAGTACGGTCATCGGCTATGGTAGTCCGCACAAGGCGGGAAAGTACACTGCTCATGGTGAGCCGCTGGGAGCCGACGAAGTTATCCTCACCAAAGAGGATTTGGGCTGGCCTACCGAACCGCCGTTCCTGGTGCCCGAGGAGTCGCTGAAACAGTTCCGCAAGGCGGTTCCGCGCGGGCAGCAATTCGAGGACGAGTGGAACCAGATGTACAAACGTTGGCGCGAGGAGTACCCGACACTGGCCCAGGAGTGGGATCAAGCAAGCAGCTGGACTCCGCCGGAAGGATGGGAAAAGGAGCTTCCGTCCTGGGAGCCGGATCCGGCTGGCGTCTCTACCCGTGAGGCGGGAGGGGAGGCGATGAATGCCATCGCCAAAAATAACGCGATGTTCATGGGTGGCGACGCCGACCTGGCTCCCTCCACCAAAAACAATCTGATTGGCTTCGGCGATTTTGAGCCGGGCAACTACGGTGGCCGAAACATCCACTTCGGGGTGCGTGAAAATGCTATGGGGAGCATTGTCAATGGCATCATGGCCAATGGTTTCCTTCGCTCCTTCGGCGCTACCTTCTTCACCTTCTCGGATTACCAGCGGCCGGCCGTTCGCATGGCCTGCATTATGCAGATCCCCAGCATCTTCTTGTACACCCATGACAGTGTGTTGCTGGGTGAGGATGGGCCGACGCACCAGCCGGTCGAGCATCTCATGTCGCTGCGGGTCATCCCAAACCTGGTGACAATCCGGCCAGGGGACGCGAATGAGGCAGTCGAGGCCTGGCGCTGGATCATGACTCACTGGGAGCATCCGGTTGCTCTGGTTCTCTCGCGCCAGAAAATTCCGGTGCTGGACCGCTCGGCAGCGGATGGTGATTTATCGCGCGGAGCATATATTCTCGCTGATGCCGATGGCGCGAAGCCGGACGTTATTCTTTTGGGGACGGGTTCGGAGGTGCAACTCTGCGTGGGAGCTCGCGAGGAACTGGCCCGCCGCGGCATTCAGGCGCGCGTGGTCAGCTTCCCGAGTTGGGAGTTGTTTGCCGACCAGCCGGAGGAATACCGAAACAGCGTCCTGCCGCCGCGGGTGACGGCTCGCGTCTCGGTAGAAGCGGGGGCCACCCTGCCCTGGTGCAAGTTTGTGGGAGATAAGGGAACATCGGTGGGGATCGATCGCTTCGGTGCGTCGGCGCCCGCCAAAGATATAGCTGAACATCTGGGCCTGACCGTCGATAATGTCGTCCGGCACGCCCTCCAGGTCCTCGGGAAAGAGTAGGAGAGAACATCATGGCGGAGAATCCCCTGAAGCAGCTCAGTGCCTGCGGGCAAAGCGTCTGGAACGACAACATCCAGCGCACCTTTGTCACGAACGGCGACTTGCAACGACTGGTAGAGCAGGACGCGCTTGGCGGCGTCACCTCCAATCCAACCATTTTCGAGAAAGCGATTGGTGGAAGCTCCGATTATGACGAGGATCTCAAACGGTACGTGGAAGAAGGCGAGGACGCGGAAGGCGTGTTCAAGCGTCTGGCCGTTACCGATATCACCCTTGGGGCCGATGTGCTACGCCCGGTCTACGACCGCACCGAGGGGCAGGACGGGTACATCAGCATCGAGGTTTCTCCCTCAGCGGCCCACGACACTCCGAAAACGCTCGACGATGCTCACTACTTCTGGGACGCCATCAACCGGCCGAACGTGATGATCAAGGTCCCGGCCTCCGCTGAGGGTATCCCGGCCGTGGAGCAGCTGATCTCGGAAGGTATCAATGTGAACATTACGTTGATCTTTGCATCCGAGGTATACGAGCAGGTTATCGATGCCTACATGAAAGGGCTGGAACAGCGGGCCGAGCAGGGCAAGCCGATCGATCGCATCGGGTCGGTTGCCTCCTTCTTTGTTAGCCGGGTCGACACCTTAGTAGACAAGTTGCTCGAAGAGAAGGCCGGCGAGGACGACGGTGAGAACGCAGCCGAATTGAAAGCCCTGGAGGGCAAGGCTGCGATTGCCAACGCAAAGATCGCGTATCAGATCTTCGAGCGCGAGTTCGGCTCGGAGCGTTTCAAGAAGCTCGAGGCCAAGGGCGCCCGGGTGCAGCGGCCCCTTTGGGCGAGCACCAGTACCAAGAACCCGAACTATCCCGATACTTACTACGTCGAGGCGCTGGTCGGGCGAGACACTGTTGACACTATGCCGCCGGCCACGATCGTGGCGGTTCGAGATCATGGCAAGATCACGTGCGACACCGTGACGCAGGGGGTAGACGAGGCACATGCCGTGATTAAACGGCTCGACAAGGTAGGCATCAACATGACTGATGTGACGTCGCAGCTGACGACGGAGGGGATTGCCAGTTTCACCAAGTCGCTCGACACGCTGCTCGAGACCATTCGGAAGAAAGCCTCCGACATCAAGGCAGAGGCCACGCCGGTCGCTTAGTCATGTGGTGATCGGTCCCACGCCAGGAATCAGGAGGTAGCACGCATGGCAACCACCCTCGCCGAGGATCCGTTGCGCCTTGGGGCGGCGCGGAGGGTACTACGAAACTGCCAGAGCGCTGCGAGACATGTTCCAGAGCCACATTACGCAATTCGTCACGCTCACCGCGATGGAGCCGCCGGTGGCGCTCGACGCCAATGCCGTGCGCGACGAGAAAGCCAAAGTGCTGAGGGCCATCGAGCCCTTCTCTCCAGCGCTGGTGGCTCGCGACGTGGTGCGCGGCCAGTATGGTCCGGGCTGGATAGCGGGATTGCAGGCGAATGGGTATCGGGCTGAGGAGGATGTGGCACCCGACTCGCTCACCGAGACCTACGTGGCGCTCAAGCTCCACGCGGACAACTGGCGCTGGGCCGGAACGCCGTTTTTTATCAGAGCGGGTAAGCGTCTCCCCAAGCGCGAGACGGAAATCGCCATTACCTTCAAGCGGGCGCCTCTCGAGCTCTTTCAGCACCTCGATGCGGACAGCATGAGTCCCAATGTGTTGGCCATTCGGATTCAGCCGGACGAGCGTATTTCACTCCAAATCGTGGCCAAAGTGCCAGGACAGGGTGTGCGAATCCAACCGGTCCACATGGACTTTCTCTACGGATCATCCTTCAGCAAACAGTCGCCTGCGGCGTACGAGCGCCTGCTACTGGACGTGACGCTGGGCGACTCCACGCTGTTCATCCATCGCGACGAGGTAGAAGCCGTGTGGTCTATCGTTACTCCGATTCTCGAGGCCTGGCAGGACCAGACGCCGCCGGGTTTCCCCAATTACGAGGCGGGGACCTGGGTGCCGGAAGCCGCCACGGAGTTACTGCAGCGAGACGCCTGCCAATGGCGACGAGTCTGACTGTGGCAGCTCGACATTCCTATGAGTGGAGCGGGCAGGGAGTCGACATAACGAAAGTCGATCGCCAACTGTCGTCCCTGTGGAAGCAATTAGCGAAGGAGTCCGAGACCGGCTGGCCGGTCCGCACTCATGTGTCGAACCTGGTGGTCCACACCGAATCCTGGTCCGAAGTCCAGCGGATCGCTGTCGGGCTCAAGAAGCTAGCTAGCCGACACCCGTCGCGTGCCATTATCCTGATACCGGACCGAGCCGACGAGCGATCTTCGATTGACGCTGAACTGACGGTCGAGTGCCCACCCGGAGCCGCTGGCCTGCCGTCTCTGTATTATGAGTGCATTGTTTTGACCATCGATGGCAGAGCCGCGGACCACCTATCGAGCGTCGTCATACCGCTGCTCATGCCGGACCTTCCCACCTACCTGTGGTGGCCCGGACCACCACCCTTCGGCCACCGCGCGCTGCATCGCTTGTTGTCGGTGGCCGATCAATTGGTGATTGATTCCGCCGAGTTCTCTTGGCCGGGGGATGGTTATGCCGATCTGGCCCGGCTGTGTTCCGGTAAGCAGGGGGTGAACTACTTCAATTGGGCCTGGCTCTCCGCGTGGCGGGAAATCATCGCTCAGTTCTTTGATGGCGCCGTGCTGGCGCCCTACGCCTCGGTTATTCACTCGGTGCAGGTAGAGATTGGCGCAGGCGGCGAAAACTATGCTCGCCCAACGGCGGGGGTGCTGCTCCTGGTTGGTTGGCCTCACGCCTCGGTTGGGAGCCTGAAACGACGCTGGACAGTATCCTAAAATATGCGGTGACGTTGTCGGTGCTACAGGAGGAGCGGGTGATTGAAATTGACTTCCGTTTCCGGTCGCATGGCGCCTCGGTCGCTGGCCGGCTCAAGCGGGTGGAAATTCAGAGTGAGCGAGAGACCGGGGAGGATGCGGTGTTCACGGTGAGCAGATCCGCCGACGAGCTGGAAGCGGCGGGTCACGACCGGCTGTATGAGTCGGTCGTTGAGATGGCCGGCCGCGAGCTATGAGCGCCGGTTTGAATCGGCAATCACCGCCAGAAATTGTGATCCTGCCGGATCCTGCCGGGCTGGCGCACGAGGGAGCACGGCGGTTTGCCGGCGCTGCTGCGAGCGCCGTTGGGGAGGGGCGGCCGTTTCGAGTCGCACTCTCGGGCGGAAGTACGCCGAAAGCGCTTTTTGAGACGCTGGCGAACGAGCCGTACCGCTCGGAGGTAGATTGGACGCAGGTTGAGGTCTTCTTCTCAGACGAACGCTTCGTGCCGGCGGAATCGCCGGACAGTAATTACGGAATGGCTCTGACGGCGCTGCTAAACCGCGTACCGATACCTGAATCGTTCGTCCACGCGGTTCCGACCACGGATATCACACCACATGAGGCGGCTTTGCTCTACACGAAGACCATCCGACGGGTATTCCAGGTTGCTGAAAGCGAGCTGCCGTGCTTCGACCTGATTTTGCTGGGGCTTGGCCCTGACGGCCACACTGCCTCGCTATTCCCAGACAGTGACGCTCTGACCATTCAAGATCAGATCGTCGCCGCCAACTACGTGGCCAAGTTCGATTCGTGGCGGATTACGTTCACCTACCCGTTGCTGAATGCTGCTCGCTGCGTGGCGTTTCTGGCACAGGGCTTGGAGAAAGCGGAGAAAGTGCAGCAAGTGTTGCAAGGCGACGCGGACTTACCGGCTGCCGGCGTTCACCCGGGGGCGGGGGCGCTGGTGTGGCTGCTGGACCGGGGGGCGGCCGGAGCTATTCCTCCAGATATGGCGCGCGACGGCGCATGACGCGATCTAAACCGCCGAGTATCAGGATCGCACCCTCCATCCTGGCAAGCGATTTTTTGCATCTGGCGGAGGAAATACAGGCTGCCGAAGCGGGTCCGGCTGATCGACTGCACTTTGATGTCATGGACGGTCGATTCGTGCCAAACATCTCAATCGGAATCCCGGTGTTGAAGTCGGTACGGTCCGCTACCGACATGATGATCGAAGCCCACCTGATGATTGTGGAGCCGGAACGATATGTGCCGGTCTTCGCCGAGACCGGCGCCGATTTGCTCATTGTCCATGCAGAGGTATCGCCACACCTTTATCGCACGCTCCAGCAAATACACGACCACGGGAAACGAGCGGGGGTAGCCATTAATCCCTCAACTCCCTGGATTGTCGTGCAGGAAGTGTTGGAGTTGACCGATCTCATTCTGATTATGACCGTGAACCCGGGATTCGGTGGCCAGACGTTCATCGAAGCGATGTTGCCCAAAATTCGAGTTCTGCGCGAAGAGATCGACTGTCACGGCCTTGACACTGATCTAGAGGTCGACGGAGGAATCACGTTGCAGACCGCTCCGGCCGTCGCCGCGGCTGGCGCACAGGTGCTGGTAGCTGGGACGTCCGTTTTTGGTTCACCCGACGGGCCAACCGAGGCCATCCGAGAACTTCAGCGAGCGGCAGAGCTGGGAATCGCGGGCGTGCCACAATAGAAGAACTGGAAGGAGAGGTATTGTCATGCTGAAAGTACTGCTGTTGGTGTTGGGCCTGGCTGGGGGCGCGGGAGGCGCCACGGCATGGTTGCTGTCAGAGCCAGAACCGACCAGTGCCCCCGTCACGCACGACGGATCGCAGGATCGTCTCGCGGCACTCAAGGGCCGCTTTCAGGTGGCTCTGGCAGAAGGGGCGAGCTCGCGGCAGGAGACCGAAAATCGCCTGCAGACGGAATTCGCCGCCCTCCGGAAACAGCCGAAGCGGCCCGGTATTGCACTGTAGCTCCTCACTGCGTTTCGAACAGGACAATCGGGAGCCTCGGGCGTAGTCTGGTACAATCTGCCCGTGTAACCCGATTGGGGAGTGTTTCTGCTTGAACAGTGAAGCTATTCGGCGTGCCTTTGTCGACTATTTCGTCGAGCGCGGCCACCTGCATTTGACCGGCCTACCGCTGGTACCAACCGATCCCAGCGTTACTACTCTATTCATGATCGCCGGTATGCAGCAGATGATCCCGTACTTTCTGGGTCGGGAGAGCCCCCCCAGTAAGCGCATGGTCACGGTGCAGAAGGCTGTGCGCACGGTCGATATCGATGAGGTCGGAGATGACAAGCATCTCACCTATCTAGAAATGCTCGGGAACTTCTCGGTAGGGGACTACTTCAAATGTGGCGCGATCGACTACACCTGGGATTTCCTGATCAACACCATGCGTATTCCCTCGGAACGCTGGTGGGCCGCGACCTATCCCGGTGACGAGGAAGCGCGCGATGCATGGCTTGAGGTTGGTATGCCCCCCGACCGCATTGGCGAGGACCCGGACAATTGGTGGGGACCGCCCGGTCCCTATGGACCGTGCGGACCAAATTCGGAAATCCATCTGGATCGTGGCGAGAGATTCGGCTGTGGCGCCACAGATTGTCGCCCGGAGACGGGGTGCTGCGATCGCTTTGTGGAAATATGGAACGATGTCTTCATGTCCTTTTTCCAGGACGAATCTGGCGAGCGACGGCCGTTGCCCTGGAACAACATTGATACCGGGATGGGCTTCGAGCGACTGGTGGCGGCCGTGCAGGGCGTCGATTCTGTGTATGATACCGATCTGTTTCAGCCAATCATCGCCGCTGTTGTCGAACAGAGCGCGACTCCGTACGGCCAGGACAGCAAAATTGACAGATCCCTTCGAATAATCTCGGATCATTGCCGCGCCATCACCATGCTCATTAGCGACGGTGTCATGCCAGCGTCCGACGGCCGCGGGTACGTAGTACGGCGCCTCCTTCGTCGAGCCGCTCTGCACGGCCGTCTATTGGGTCTTGAACGGCCATTTCTCGCCCGGCCGGCCGAGGCCGTCATCGACAATCTGCGCGGATTCCATCAGGAACTCGAAGGTCGCCGCCGGCATGTCCTCCAGGTGGTGGATCAGGAGGAGCGACGGTTTCTTCAGACGCTCAGTCGGGGGCTGATTCTCTTCGAGGAATTGGCCGAGCGGGCGGCGAGTGGCGATCGTACGATAACCGGCCGGGACGCTTTTGCGCTGTATGACACTCACGGCTTCCCGTTGGAAATGACGTCCGAGTTGGCACAGGAGCGCGGACTCGTCGTGGACGACGCGGCGTTTCGGGATGCTCTCACCGCACAGCGTGAACGTGCCAGCTCACGTGCGAAGAGCCACGCGATCGGCACCTCCCCGGAAACGTTTTCCACCCTGTCCGAAGAGATTGGGCCGACGCTGTTTACCGGGTACGACGAGTTGACCACCATCACAGAGGTCGCTGCGATTCTCGCTGATGGTCAGCTCGTGTCATGCGTGCAAGCCGCCGACGGGATTGAGATGCAGGTCGAGATCATCCTGGCCGCCACACCGTTTTATGCCGAGTCCGGGGGGCAGGCGGGAGACGTGGGATTGATTCGCGGCGACGGCGGAGTGTTCCACGTCCTCGACACACAGCGGCCGTATGCGCCATTTATCGTGCAGCGAGTACAGGTTGCCGAGGGGGCTATTTTCGTTGGCGATGCGGTAGTGGCGGAGGTCGACGCTCCTCGACGTTTGCATGTGTTGCCACATCACTCCGGCACGCACCTCTTACACAAGTCACTCCAGGAGGTGCTCGGACCGGAAGCAACTCAGGCCGGCTCGCTGGTTGAACCAGACCGCCTCCGCTTTGATTTTCGCTGGCCTCGCCCGCTCACCGACGAAGAAATTCGTGACGTCGAGGGTCGAGTGAATGCGGCAATCTGGGCCGACCTTCCGGTGCGCACGCAAGTTATGCCGTATACCGAAGCGATTGAAGGGGGCGCCATGGCGCTCTTCGGAGAAAAGTACGGAGACGAAGTTCGAGTCGTCAGTATGGGAGATTGGAGCAAGGAACTGTGCGGCGGTACGCACGTCGATTCCACCGGCGAAATTGGATCGCTGATCATCGTTAGTGAGACTGGCATTGGCGCCGGAATACGGCGAATCGAAGCAGTCGCCGGAGCTGCGGCTTACGCCTTCTTAAACGATCTTCGGCAGCTTTTGGCGGATACCGCGGAAACGCTGGACACGCAACAACGAAACCTCTTGACTCGTGCTCAACAGTTGGTGCACCATGTCCGCGCTCAGGACAAGCGACTTGAGGCTCTTACCAGGCAGCTGGCCTCGCGCGAAGCCGAGAGCCTGCTTGGGTCAGCCATTCCTGTGAATGGGATGGTTGTCATTGCTCGACAGGTTGTAGCTGATAACCCAGAATATTTGCAGGTCGCGTCCGATGCTGTGAAATCCCGAATAGAGCGGGGCATCGTGGTGTTGGCGACGGTGGTGGCGGGGAAACCGGCGTACACCATGGCTATTACCCCGAGCGTACGGAACGAGGGCTACAGCGCCAACGATATTTTGCGTAGCGCGGCTCGGGTCGGGCAGGGCGGGGCCGGTGGCACGGCGGAGTTTGCCAAAGGGGGCGGAGGCGACGCGGCGAAGGTAGACGATGTCTTACGCGCCGCGGTTGAGTTGATCCGTCAAAAGGCGGAAGGATAACGTGTCCAATGACGACACCATGGCGCGTTTTGAAACGGCACTTCGCCTCGTCGGTTTGGATGTGGGAGACCGACGTATCGGCGTGGCGGTAAGTGACCCGACTGGATCAATAGCCACTCCAATCGAGGTGTACCAGCGGCGGGAGCCCAAGAGCGATGCTCGCCATGTTACCGAGTTGATGACCGAATACGGAGCAACCAGCGTCGTGGTTGGTCTGCCAAAAAACATGAACGGAACGGAAGGCCCGCAGGCCGAGAAGACCAGAACATTCGCGGCTGCACTCGTCGCCCTCGGTATCGAAGTTGCCCTGTGGGATGAACGATTAAGCACGGTCGAAGCGGGCCGACGAATGGTCGAGCAGCGCCACAAACGGCGCGGAATACAACAACACATTGATCCCAAGGCTGCTGCAGTCATATTGCAGAGCTATCTGGATTACGTGCGGATACGGGGAACGATATGAGTAGCAGCAGGCCAATTGCGTCGCGACGCCCACGCCCAATTATCGAGGAGCCGACGTACCGGCCTCCTAATTATCAGTCCCGAGTATGGGGCAGGGCTGTATTCATCGGTTTTGTGCTGGCATTTTGCGCGGTCCTAGGCGCTTTAGCGGCCCTCTACTGGACCATCCATAAGTCGCAGGGGACCAGCGGACGGCCGATTGCTTTTGCCATCAATCGGGGTGATAGCGTCAACAAGATCGCCACGCGGTTAGAGCAACGAGGGTTCATTGACAACATGTTAGCCTTCCGCATCGATGCGAGGCTGCAAGGCCTCGCTAACAATCTCAAGATCGGAGAGTACACACTCCGTCGCAACATGAGCATTGATGACATGGTGGCAGCGCTTGGCGTCTATAAGCCCGGCCCACACGTAACTATTACTATCCCTGAGGGGTATCGCTTAGAGCAGACAGCGGCCACTCTGCAAGCGCACGGGATCGACGCACGCAGTTTTCTGGCTGAAGCTCGCCATCCCGATGCAAAGTCCTTACCATTCACTATTTTGCGCGGCAAGCCGTCCGGCGTCAGTCTGGAGGGGTATCTCTTCCCGAATACGTACGAAGTACCGGCGCATTCTAGCGGTCGGGCCTTTGCGATAGAAATGGTGAGGCAGCTGGGTCTTCAGTTTACGCCGGCAATGCGCGCGGCCGCACGACAACAGCACTGGACCATTTACCAGATACTCACTCTGGCCTCGATTGTGGAACGAGAAGCACACGTGCCGGATGAACGAGCGACTATCGCGAGCGTGTATATCAACCGCCTGCGTAACGATCCGCGTCGCTATACGGATGGCAAACTGCAGGCCGATCCGACCGTGCAATACGCGCTGTCTTCGCAGCAAGTATCGTCCGTGTCCGGGCCGCGGAACTGGTGGCCGGTCTTGCAAGACCAAGCGGTGAATATTGTTCCGGCATCTCCCTACAACACCTACACGCACACGGGCTTGCCTCCCGGTCCGATAGCAAGCGCCGGGTTGGAAAGTATAAAGGCGACGATCTACCCCGCGAAAACGCAACATCTGTTCTTTGTGGCCAAGGGGAATGGGCGGCATGCTTTCGCCGACACCTTGCAAGAACAGAATCAGAACATTGCTACCTACCAGCATTAGCGAGACGTGAGGCGAACATGATATCGACCGGTGACCTGAAGCGAGGCATGACTCTGGACATGGACGGCGAACTGCAAAATGTACTCGAGTACAACCACATTAAGATCGGCCGGGGCAGTGCCCAGGTCAGAATCAAGATACGGAGCGTGAAAACCGGCGCCACGGTAGAGCGAACGTTCCAGTCGGGCGAAAAGTTCAAACGGGCCATTGTTGATCGCAAGACGGTTCAGTACCTTTACCACGAAGACGACGTCTATACATTCATGGACACGGAAAACTATGAGCAGTCGTCCATGAGCAGCACCCAACTGGGGGATATCACGAAGTACCTGACAGACGGGCAACAACTGGACATTCTCACCTACCAGGATCAGCTGATCGGTGCGGAGCTGCCTCCCAACGTCGTACTCGGCATCAACGCGACGGATCCCGGCTTCAAGGGCGATACCGCATCGGGCGGCTCCAAGCCGGCCACGCTGCAAACTGGTTTAGTGGTGCAGGTTCCGCTATTTGTCAACGAGGGTGACCGTATTCGGGTAGACACGCGCACCGGACAGTACCTCGAGCGCGCTTGATTGCTTCGATGATGGTTTCGAGGGCCGCAAACCGTGGGTGACATGGCCGAGTTCGTAGCCGTTGGTCTGCCCGCTCTTCTGCAGATTGTGCAAGGCAGCGATATCTGCGAATTGGATGTCCAGGACAACGATATCAGAGTGCGGCTGTGCCGTGGCGATCATCTCGTTGACTCGCCGCGGCCGGCCACGGACGCAGAGCCAGAACCCGCTCCTCCCCAAGCCCCGCCCTCGACGGACATCGTCGCGTCCGTGGTGGGCACATTCTACCGAGCCGGCCGCGCGAGCGTCGCGCCGCTGGTGGCGGAAGGTTCCCGGGTTGAAGACGACACAGTCGTGGGCATCATCGAAGCCTTGCAGGTGCTCACGGAGGTCGAAGCGGGCTGTACCGGTCTGATCACTATCGCACTGGCCACCGATGGACAGCCTGTTGAATATGGCCAACCGCTGTTCAAGGTTATGCTTGGTGGCTGAATCCGCATTGCCGATTCAACAGCAGATTCTCACTGTTAGCCAGTTGACACGGTATGTCAAGTATTTGGTCGAGCAGGATGAGCTGATGGCTGGTCTGTCGGTGCGGGGCGAGATCTGCGAGTTCTCCCGGTCCACGAGCGGCCATTACTACCTCACGATTAAGGATGCGACCAGCCAGATCATGTGCGTCTTGTTTCGCCGAGAGGCCTCCCAACAGACGGACGAGGTAGCTGGGTTACGCAAGGGCTCCTCCGTGGTGGTTCATGGGTTCCTTACTTTGTATGAGCCACGCGGCACCTGCCAGGTCTATGTCCAGCGAATACTGTCGCAGGGAGAAGGACTCTTTGCCCGGCAGTTTGAAGAACTCAAGGCAAGGCTGGAGCGAGAGGGACTCTTTGCGGCTGACCGCAAGCGACCCCTGCCGGCATTCCCCCGTAAGCTCGCGCTCCTTACCTCACCGCATGGTCAGGCGTATCACGATGTCCTCCATCGGCTCCAGGCCCAATACCCGTTTGCCACCGTGATCGTGGCAGGAGTTTCCGTGCAGGGAGACGGTGCGGCGGACGAGATCATTTTAGCGCTTGACATTATAAACCGGCTGACGGATGCTGAGGTGATTCTGGTCGTGCGCGGGGGCGGTGCTCCGCAGGACCTGGCCGCCTTCAACAATGAACGGCTGGCACGGGCCGTGTTCAGTTCACGCGTGCCGGTCATCACGGGTGTAGGGCACGAGACGGACTTTACCATGGTCGACTTTGTCGCCGACTACCGTGCTGCCACTCCGTCGCTTGCGGCGGCTGCCGCGGTGCCGGACACGGCGGCCCTGGTGAGCCGGATGCGACAGATGCATGGCGAACTAACGTACACTGTCCGTCAGCGTCTGGCACAGAATCGCAGACGCTGGATAGAGGTAAATCGCGCGCTCATACGCTCGAGTCCAGAAAACGGTGTGCGGATACAGCGGCAGCGCACCGACGACCTCGTTCGTGGCCAGCAGCGTGCCGTACAAGTTCTATTGCGTTCCAAGCGCTTTCAATTGGCGCGACTGTCTGCCCAACTGGATACGCTCGATCCCCTCGCCATTCTGAAACGAGGCTACGCCGTGATCACGCGGCCGGCCACAGGCGAGGTGATCAGTCGCGTCACGGATGTGGTCGCGGGTGAATCTCTCCGTGCGCAGGTATCGGACGGTGACTTTTGGGTACAGGTGGAGGGCGCGTGACCGATAAGATCGATTTTGAACAGGCTCTCACTGAACTGGAAGCGGTGGTCGAGCAGTTGCAACGACCGGATGTTCCGCTGGATCGAGCGGTTGCGCTCTATCGGCGGGGAACCGAGTTGGCCCAACAGAGCGAAGAGCTGCTCAGCACAGCCGAACTGCAGGTGGAACAACTCACCCAGGCAGTACAGGAGCGATTCAGCGCCTATTCTGCAACCGAGACCGAGGAAGAGTTTACGTAGCACGGGCCACGGTTAGACATAACACAGCCAATGTTGGTATAATATAAACAAATATTCAACGTGCTGTAACCCCTGTGGAGAGCAACCGAGTGGACACACCATTCATCACAAACCAAGAAATTGCCCGCGTCTTGTTTCAAATGGGGGCTCTACTGGAAACAATGGAAGGCAACCCGTTCCGAGTTCGAGCCTACCGACGGGCGGCTCTGGGTGTGCTGTTTCTGCCTCGCCCTCTCGTGGATTACGTGGCCTGCCACGAGGACTTGCCGGTGTCCGGTCTCGGCGATCGGCTTCGCCATCGTCTCTACGACCTGGTTAACACCGGGCATATCGATACGCACGCGGCATTGATCGACGAGATCGGGGAACCTATGGCCTCGCTCCTGACTATCGAGGGTGTCGGACCCAAAACAGCTATTCGACTTATCAGTGAACTGGGCGTCGGTTCGCTTGAGGATCTCCGGGACGCGGCACACACAGGACGGATTCAGGAACTGCGCGGCTTCGGGCCAAAACGCCAGGAAGAGTTGGGCCGCCGTGCCATGGAACGCCTAGCCGCCGCGTAAACCCCGTACTTTGAACACTCTATAATTTGAGAGAAGTGGCCTTTTCATTTCGCTCTCGGCGCTCGCTCGGCAAGCGATGAGACGCGGACCTGGCCGCTACCACATGGTCGTCAGGCCGAATGAAACAGCTTTCCGTCACCGGCGTCTTTTTAGAGGGAAGCCGGGCTCGAGTGTGGCAACTGCAATGTGCTCCCTACACCTACCAGGTGCTGCTGCTGGTAGTCATACCGGTCGCTTTCCTTATCGACCGCTGGACCACCTCCATTGCGCAGCAAAATGTTCTGGGAGTGGGCGCCTGGTTGCTCCTTGTGCTCGCTACGCGCTTCTCACCCCCGACGGAGCGCCGTCAGGTGTGGATCATGGTTGCAGTGGCGACGTGCATAGAGATCTGGGGCTCAATCATCTGGGGAATCTACCGATACCGATTTGGCAACCTTCCCATGTTCGTCCCGCCGGGCCATGGGCTGGTCTACCTCTTCGCCTTGCGCTCGGCCCGCACCCCGCTTGTCTTGCGTTATCCGAAGCAGACTACGAACCTCGCGCTAGTCTGTGCCACCGCCTGGATGCTGTTCGGTTTAACATTTGAACCGCTCGTTATGGGACGACTCGACGTGACCGGAGCGCTGTTCTGGCCGATCTTCGTGGTCTTCATGCGTCGCCCATCCGCGCCTATTTATGCCACAGCCTTTTTTGTTACGTCCATCCTGGAGCTTTGGGGCACCAATATCGGTACCTGGGCATGGCAAGTTTACGCGCCGGTATCACACATCCCCACTGGCAATCCACCGTCGGTAATCGCGGCCGGATACTGCATTATGGACTTCTGGTCCCTCCAGATCGCGACCATGCTTCCCGCGACGGGCATCGTTGCCCGCACAGTGCCGCGTCTGTGGGCCCGCATGGCTCAACTCACCGAGTGAGGCGTTCCCGCTCAGGCAACAACCACAATGCTCGGTGCAGGACGCACAAAGTACCGCTTGCCGTCCGAGTCAATCGCAGGCGCGTGCCCGAATACCTGCGACCAGGTCATCAGGGGGCTGTCGCCGTGCCCTGCGGACTCGTTCGGGTTGGGGTAGAACAGCTTGATGCCGCGCCATGGAAGGCGCCGCGAAACGGGCGGACCAAGTAATGCAGAATAGACATGTGCCTTGATGCCCGGAGTTCCGAAGCCATCCGCCACCACTACCACGTCGATATCGGGTACGTGGACGCGTAAGCGGCCCCGCTGGCCAATCATGAAGTCCTGAAATTGGTGGACCAGGACGATTTTGCGATGGTGGAGATGAAACGGCGCCGCATACCGGCTTAAGAGCCGCTGTGCCTGATTTATTTCGCTCGCTTGCACCGAGCCAACTGGGACTCCAGGGGTCGCTTGCCCGGAGGTTGCGCGAAACTCTGGATCAAGAGCGACCTCCACGTTGTCGTACCGAAGATAGCCTTTGCGTATCATCCGCGACATTTCGGCGGCCGGGTTGGAAGAACCCAGTTGATCGTCAAGAATGACCAGCCAGCCGCGCCGCGCCGCAGGTTCTATATACTGTTTGACAATATTTACCCCCGTATCGTCGAGGTACTCCAGGCAATTCGCTGAGTCGCGACAGGGCGTGGCGATGGCGTAAATCAGGTGAACCGCGACACGAATCTGTTTCCCACTGTCGTTGGCCCGAACTCCTTGAATGAACGGTCGTACCTGTGCCGACAGGTCCGCGAAGTTCGAGTCCATTCCCAGTCGCCCCAGAATGGGGGCCACTCCAAATGCTCGCCCGTACATCGTCAGAATCGTCGTGTGCCGCAGCCAGGACTGCGGCGGCGGAATCGGAGTTGGGGAGGGTCGAGGTGGGACCCGAGTAGACGACGGCGCATTTGCCGCGGCCGGTGGCGTTGCACTCTCCTTGCCACAAGCGGCGAGAGTGCATACCAATACAGTCGCCATGGCCAGTTTGCTTAGTCGAGCCCGGTGTCCGCTCATAGGCCGCTCCTTATACGCCACTATATGCCCAGCAGTGATCTCATCGTACTGAAAAAGAGTGTCTATTGCTTGACTTGCCTTCGAGGCCGTGACAGGCTAATACTATGGACAAGTGAAGAACCATGCCTGATATGGGAAGCTCGCGGGGGGACACGTGCGCGACAGCAGTATCGTTCGAGGAGTTCAACACGTTGCGCCAGTGACGAGCAGTGTCGCCGAATAGAGGACAGTCGTGGCACAGCTAGAGAGTACAACTGACATGGCCGGCGCGCCGCTCCATGCTAGGCCGGCGGTGGCCACGTCGCCCTCGGCGCTTGCCTTGGTCATTGGACTGGGAATTCTTCTGCCGCTAGTAGTGTACGTATCTCTGGCCCTCCTTGGCCTTGATATTTCGGCAATAGTGATGGTCGCGGCAGGAATCGCGCTGCTGATCCGGGGCGGTGATACTCGCCTGAGTCGCGCGGCGCCACCGGAGACGAGTGCCTGGCTGGCGGTGCAGGTTGTCCCACTGCTTGTGGTTTGGATCTGGCGCCATGGCAGCTTGCACTACCTCGGCTGGGTCTTGCCCGTCACGATCATTTTGCTCCTCTACCTGTTCAGCGCCGGGATGCCGGAGCATTCACCAGGTAAAGGTCAGGGGATGAAAAGAATGCTGACGGCTCTCATCGTCGCTCCATTTATGACCTCCTTGCGTCAGATGGCCACGATGGCCTCTCGGGATCGTCCCGTCCCCGGCGACGCCACCCCACCTGTCGCCCTGCAATTTTCCGCTGCAGCGGCGCCTGTGGAGAGCATCCGCGAGCTTGAGACGGAGCCGACGGCTGCCGAGGCTGTCGCCGCCGGGGAGAGTATTCCCCCAGCAGAAACAGTGCAGGAGCGAACTCCATCGCTGGCCAGGACCGATCAGTCGGAGGGCCAGGAATCCACGAATGAGACCACCGAGCGTGCCATGGCGGGGGATGAGGAAGATTTCTGGCGTGCGTCAGATTCAATACCCGATCGAGTGGATGAAGAAATGGGAGGAGGTCCAACAGTTATGAATGAGCAGACAATGAAATTGGTCGTCGCGAGTCCGGGGTCCGAAGAGAGGGCGGTGAACGGGCCAGATTCGAACGAAAGACCCATTGACTTGCCCGCAGCGCGGGATGGTGACGTGGATGACGTAGTGGAGCTGGCACACCAGGTTGCCTACCGCGTCGTGGAGTTGGCACGCAGTCAACGATCCGCCGAGACTGAGCGGAAACAGTTACTGGAACGAGTGCGCCAACTCGAGCAGGAGTTGCAGGCTGAGCATGAGAGGGCACAAACGCTCCCCACCATGGACCCGTCAATTACCGACGCCGAGGTAGGTGAGATACTGCGGGTGACCGAGTCGGCGGCGAATCAACCGGAAACCTTGACTGCCTTGCTCCAATTAAGCAGTCATAGCCCACTACTGGCGCGTGTGGCCAGAGACTATGCTCGCCTGCGCGGTGGCGAGTCTCCTGCTGAATGAACGCGCGCGGGGATCGTGTGCTGCCCGACGCGAGCCACTCCCGAATAGCCCATGTATCGGCGGCATAGCGAATGGTGCAGCGGGGACGAGCAGCATTGCGCGGTTTGGTCTTGCTCTATGTGATCATCGCTCTGGCTATCGCAGCCACGGCAGTCTCAAAGACTAGTACATCAGCCAGGCATGCCGGACCGGCGCCGGCATATCGCGGGGCGACGACAACATCTACCGGCGCGCAGCCACCCCACGCCAGCGCTTCGTCGACAGCGCTGATTGGTGCGAACGCGACGGCTACCCCAACTGCCACAGCCTCTCCCCGAGCGCGGAAGCGCAAATTTGTACGCTGGTCAGCGACGATCATGCATGCCAGGCCCGTGGTGGACGCGGCAACAGGGATGGCTGCGCGAGTAGAACTGGTCCAGGTACGGGCGGGGAAGTCTCTCAAACTTCTACTGCGAATCCACTTGCATGCCTCTTTTCGATCCTCACCGTATGACGCGGGGAATTTTTATGCTCTTGACAGACGCGGGCAGACGTACGGAGTCACTTCAAGCACCGCGGGTCATCCATCGCTGCGGCGGGGCCGCCTGTCGCGCGGACGGACGGTTTCGGCCTGGCTCGGGTTTGTGATTCCTGCTGTGGCGACGGGGATACACGTTATCTGGAACGATGCAAATCGGCTTTTTCCGCCGGGCACCGTGGCCCGGATTCAATTACACCGCGAAACAGTCCTTAGAACGATTCGGTAGCCAGAAACGTTGACGACGACGATGTTCCGGCTCGGAGCGGACCGCCGCGAGACCCGCTCCGATGCTCTCATCTCTGCGTGGGCAAGTATTTGCGCTAGAGCAGGCGAGCATACCGGCGTAGCGAGACGCCTGCGGCGATCATCAGCAGGCTGATTAAGGGGTTGGTGGGATCGGCAGCGTCTCCGTCCATGCCCGGGGCGCCCCCGGAGAGCGGGCCCCGTGACAGGTGTGGGCCGGATGCTTCGACCAAAACAGCGATGGAAGCGCTTTTGGTGCCGGGGAACTGGACGTGCTGGTTCGTAGAAAGGTACGCCGTAATGACGTGACGCCCAGGCGTGACTCCGTTCCATGTGTGCCACAGTAGTGCCGAGACGTCACGGGTCGGGACGAAATGGGCGAGACCGTCGAGCACATAATGAATGTGCCCCGCGTCCCCCTTCAAAATAGGAGGATTTACCAGTGTCGGTGAGATGATTCGAAAATTTTGGATGGCAACCTTGACTGTCAGCGACGATCCGCGAATCATCGCTCCATTCGACGGGCTGGTAATAACAATCGCGGGTCTACCCGCACGTGTCCCGGCTGCCATCGCCTGGCTGCTTATTGAACCCAGCGTAATCAACGGCACGGCGCCGCAAAGCAATAAACCTAGCTTCATTCACTTCTTCCTTCCTGGTGGTGTTGAATGAGACCCTATCGCCGCATATCGTACCAGGTGGTGCGCCATCTGTCTACCAGAAACACACGGGAATGTAGATAGCCGGTCGTCCGTTCGCGTCGCGCTACCAAGAAAAAGGTAGAACCTCCCACGCTAGGAGGTTCTACCCGTGAAGCAGCATGGCTCCGGCGGTAGGACTCGAACCTACGACCAAGCGGTTAACAGCCGCTCGCTCTACCACTGAGCTACGCCGGAAAGAAGAGCGCCCCGGTATTTCCCGGCCAGGCGACTAACGAAGTATAAGGCTTGTTTCTCTGGCGGTTCAAGGCGCACCTGCAATGTGGGCCTAAAATATCAGGCATCGAGATAGTCTCGCAATTTGTGACTCCGTGACGGATGCCGCAGCTTGCGCAGAGCCTTCGCCTCGATCTGACGGATGCGCTCCCGTGTCACACTGAATTCCTTGCCGACTTCCTCAAGCGTCCGATTCCTACCGTCGTCAAGGCCAAAGCGAAGACGTAACACAAGCCGTTCGCGCTCCGAAAGCGTGCCCAGAACGTCTTCCATGGATTCCCGCAACATTTGAAAGGAAGCAGCATCGGGCGGCGCCTCACCTCCCTCGTCGGCGATGAAGTCACCAAGGTTGCTATCGTCGGCCTCACCGACCGGGGTCTCGAGTGAAACAGGAGTCTGCGAGACCTTCATAATTTCTCGCACCTTGTCCGCGGGCAGATCCAATTCCAGGCCAATTTCTCCTGAGGTCGGCTCGCGGCTGTTTTCCTGCAGGAAGCGCCGCGATACGCGCAGTACTTTGTTGATAGTCTCAACCACATGAACCGGAATTCTGATAGTGCGGGCCTGGTCGGCGATCGAGCGTGTAATCGCCTGGCGAATCCACCAGGTCGCATACGTAGAAAACTTGTAGCCCTTGGTGTGGTCAAATTTCGCCACAGCCCTTATGAGGCCAATGTTTCCTTCCTGTACCAGGTCGAGGAGGCTCATGCCTCGGCCCATATACTTTTTCGCTACGCTCACGACCAAACGTAGATTTGCCTCGGTCAGCTTCCGACGGGCCTCCATCCCTCTGGCGATTATTTCCTGATCGTACGGCGCGCCTCCTCGTTGTCGCTCGATCTCCGCGTCGCCATCCCGCATCGCCTGGGCTAGTTCAACCTCTTCCGCACCCTTCAGTAACCGGACTCGGCCGATTTCGCGGAGATACATGCGGACGGGATCATCGACCGGTGCGCCCTCCGCGTCGAGCACACGTTCGAGCACTCGTGCCGCTTCCTCCTCGTCATCAGTTTCCTCGTCCAGTGAGGGGGCCTGGACGACCAACGCCGTAATGACAGCGTCGATCTGCTCGACGTCGTCGGAGACGAAATCCAGCACTTCGTCAGCCTCATGCTCATCGAGTTCTGGTTTCCCACCGTCAGCCTCGGTGTCTGGTAGTGGGCGGTCGGCGCCGGGCTCTGTGACGGTTGTATTTGACAATCCATCCCCCTGTATGCGTCCGTCGAGATTAGCTACCGCCGTGATCAGTTAACTTCGTTCAATTCGGAGCCACTGCCTAAGAATCGCCTTTGCACGAAATGGCGTGGCCGGCACCGCAGGAGGCCGTTTGCCGTCTCTCGCACGTATCGGGCCACCAATGCGATCCGTTGTCGCCAATGTCGATCCCTACAATTTACTCGGTACGCCCGCGCTACCACGCCACGGAACTTCGCCTCCTCACCGCAATGGATACACGGTCCGGTCGCCGCCGGGCCCTGTATATCGAGAGGAATGGCGCGGACAGAGGCTTTTAAAGAAGCCGGCGCCCGCTCGCACTCCTGGCAGTCGCACCAGTTTACCTCAATGAACCCGCCTCGTTCGTCGAGCAGCGATGCTAATTTTGGCCACGAGGATTCGGTTGAGGTGTGTTCCCAAGTAAAGGCGCTCGCACGGTCAAAGAGGGACCGATTTCCTCGTCGCGCGGCTCCTCGTGCAACTGTTCTGGCTCGGCTGTTCCTGCTCTCCTGCGCCGTGGTCAGAAGCGGAAGCCGGCCAACGCGTGCCACTCTGCATTGGTTGTAGTCATCCACTGGAAGAATGAGGCTCCTACAGAGGCATGCGCTTTGCAGCCGGCCAGGAAGCCCTTTACCTCACTGGAGGACGGGGCGTATGGCCCCATTTCGAGCCGTCCAAAATCGTCGAACGCCTGACCGATTGGAGCGATAGGCATATTGCCGACGAGCCGGCGAATACCTTGAATTGACTCCGAGGCATATCGATAGCTGTAGGCGTATCCATACCGCATCTGACCGTAGTTCAGTCCGAACTGGGTCTTGGTTTCGTGCCAGTAGTCCATGGGCGCAACAACGTCGTAGTCGTGTCCAACTTCAGCGAAAGGATAGTTTGGGGACGATTGCGGCGGGTATGTCACTCCGACGAGTAGATATCGAAGTCCAAGATACGTCCGCACCAACTGAGAATAAGCGCGTACGTTCCAGAGATGCACGTCGCGCTCCAGGTCGGCTGCAATCCCGTCGAATGAATCGCCGTGGGCGGTGTGAAACAACGCCACTTTGCGGGTTAGTTCGACATCGGACGCGAGGTCATAAAGATAGGGGTACACCCAGGCGATAACGGCGACGTGATGTCGATGTGCTGCCTCTATGAGTCCGCCGACTGTTTTTCGACCGTGAAAGCCGAGTGGGGAGATGGCGGCTTCGACGTACAGGTGAGTAATGCCGTTGTGAGCTGCCGCGGCAACAATCGAGTCGGGTGATGACCCTGCAATGATGCCAAGGGTTAGCCACATCCCCTTGCCCGCAATGATGCGCCAGGGAAGTGCCTTACTGACAGCTACCGACTCCGAGCCGCCCCAAGCAAATTGCACTGTGTCCCCCAGCGCCCATCGCCCATTCGTGCGGTACCACACTTTACCCAGGGAGTCCTGCTGCCAGGCGGAAATTCGTATTTGCTTGCCGGCCGTCAGTGAACCGACTTCATTCCCGCCGGGAGCATTTCGAAGAATGGTGGTGGCAGTCGTTTCGGCGTGTGCATCGAGCGGCGCCACGCCATGCGCTTGCACGCGATAGTGCACCTCCGGGGCGCGATATGTCGAAACACTGACGTACAGTTTGCGGAACACAATCTCTCTGGATTGCACCCACCCTGAAACGCTGGCCCAGATTCTCACGTGGGACCACGCATCACGACGCGCCAGAACCTCGACCTGCGTTTGCTGTACCACCACTGCCAGTACTCGAGCATTGGTAGAGGCTTTCTCGTGAACCAGGACGTTGTCGCGAGCGATCAGACCAAGACGGTCGTGCACCCTGTATGGCTGCAGAGCACTCGCCGGTCTGCTCGGCAAGAGCGCCGCCACAAAAAGGGCGGCGAGGAGGCAGCAACTCGCATTACGAGTCGAGATGCCCCTTCTCCCGCAGCCAGCGATAAAACCTGAGACGAGCCATCTCCGGCTTGGAAAGACGCCGTTCATAAATCTGCTGTATGGCCAGTCCAGCGCCCACCGCGGCCAATGCCGCCAACGCCACGGCGAGGCCGACTCCTGATGTAAGTCTGGCCTTGGCGGCGGCATCCGACACCGAGGATTCCTGTTCTCGATCCGACTCTTCCGGCACGGCGACCTCCCTGCATGTCATACGGTTCCCCAGTTTACCACCGGCCATAGAATGGAGAATGGATTGCTCCCGAATCCAGCGGGAGCGGAGCAGGAAGGAGACACACGCCTCCATGACAAATCGGTTGGTGCGCGAGAAAAGCCCATACCTGATGCAGCATGCAGAGAACCCCGTCGATTGGTATCCATGGGGGACGGAGGCGCTGGGGCGTGCCCGGCGCGAAGACAAACCCATCTTGGTGAGCATCGGCTATTCGGCCTGCCACTGGTGTCACGTCATGGCACACGAGTGTTTCGAGGACGACGCGATTGCCATGCTGATGAACGAGAACTTCGTCAACATAAAGGTCGATCGCGAGGAACGGCCGGATGTCGACGCAATTTATATGGAGGCGGTTCAGGCAATGTCTGGCCATGGCGGCTGGCCGCTTAATGTCTTTCTCGCCTCGGATGGCCGTCCGTTTTATGGGGGCACCTACTTTCCACCGTCACCGCGGCACGGCATGCCGAGTTGGCCGGAGTTGCTGCGTACGGTGGCCGATGCGTATGCGCAGCGTCGGAGCGATGTGCTGCACAACTCTGACGTGCTCACCCGCGCGATTGCGGCATCGCAGAACAGACATGCCGGGGGGGGGGCTCCGAGTGTTGAGGCGCTGGAGCGGGCCCTGTCCACCATACTCACTCAAGGCGATCCTGAGCATGGGGGATTCGGAGGAGCGCCGAAATTTCCGCAACCACTGGCTCTCGACTTTTTGCTTCGCATGGCAGCAAGGACCGGCCGTGACGATGTCAAGGCGTTTGTTGAATTGACGCTCCGCCGCATGGGAGAAGGCGGCATCTATGACCAACTGGGCGGCGGGTTCCACCGCTACACCGTCGATGGCGCCTGGTTAGTCCCACACTTTGAAAAAATGCTGTACGACAACGCTTCGCTGATCCGCGTGTACGTGGCGGCCTTTCAATTGACCGGAAACCCCTGGTATCGCCAAATCGCCGAAGAATCGCTAGACTATCTCTTGCGCGACATGAGATCTCCGGCCGGCGCCTTTTATTCCGCCGAAGACGCCGATAGTGAGGGGATCGAGGGCAAGTGGTACGTGTGGACGCAAGCTGAGATAGAAGTTATATGTGCCGCCGATGCACCTCTTGTTCTCAAGCGTTACGGTGTCACTCAAAGCGGCAACTTCGAGGGTAAGACCATTCTGACGTCCCGCATGACGATACCAGAATTGGCAGAGCAGTTTTCCAGTTCCATCGCCGACGTGACCCGGCGCCTTGAACAAGCACGTGCGCGGTTGTTCCAAGCGAGGAAGCAGCGAGTCTCGCCCGGCAAGGACATCAAAGTTCTAACGTCGTGGAACGCCCTTGCCATACGCGCGCTGGCAGAAGCCGGACGGGTTTTCGACCGTCCAGAGTATTTGGCTGCTGCACGACAGGCAGTGCATTTCATATGGGAGGAAATGAGGCCGGGCGGGACACTCAAACGAAGCTGGCAGGATGGACCCGGTTCAGTCGACGCGTTCCTGGAAGACTACGCGTATCTGACCGAAGCCCTCGTCACCCTCTATGAAACCGCCTTCGAGCCAACGTATCTACATATGGCACGCGAGATGGCGGCGGAAATGCGGGACCACTTTTGGGATGACGAGGCGCATTCCCTGTATGACACGAGCCGAGACGCCGAGGCGCTCATCGTTCGCCCTCGAAATCTGTTCGACAATCCCATTCCATCCGGCAATGCGGCCGCTGTCTCGGCGCTCTTGCGCCTAGAGGCGCTCACCGGGGACACCGTCCACTCACGAATCATAGAGAGCGTGTTCGCGGCGGTCGCGGATTTGCTGCCGAGGGCGCCCACAGCCTTGCCGGCCATGCTCTGCGCCGTCGATTTCTACCTGTCGACCCCCGCGCAAATCGGCATCGTGGGTGACGCTGGGGGCGAGTCAACGCTCGCTCTGGTGAGGGCGGTGTATGCAGCCTACGTTCCCAACAAGGTTGTGTCGGTCGGGCAGGGAGATGAAACGCCGCTTCTGGCCGGTCGCGGCCTGGTGGACGGCAAGCCGGCAGCATACGTGTGCGAGCATTTTGCTTGTCAGACGCCGGTTACGGATCCCGACGCACTCGCGATCTAAGGCGTCTCCCGAATGCTGACCCTCGTCATTGTGATATCGGTAAGCGGCGTCGACATCTCTGCGCTCCCTGGGTTTGTGGTGACGGGGGTATCCGCGACTTGCTGCACAACATTCATGCCAGATGCGACCTTTCCGAATACGGTGTAGCTCGGGGGCAGCGGGTACGACGTCGGCGCCACGATAATGAAAAATTGGCTGCCGTTCGAGTTTGGCGACGCCGAGTTCGCCATGGCTACAGTGCCCCGCGTGTACGGCAATGTCGTTTTCTCGATCTTGAAATGGTATCCGGGGAAACCGGTGCCGGTCCCGGTTGGGTCTCCGGTTTGAACCATAAAACCTTTGATGACTCGGTGGAAAATATTGCCGTCAAAGTAGTGGTGGCGCGCCAGGAATACAAAGTTGTTCACGGCGAGCGGAGCCACCGCCGGCAGCAGTTTGAAGGTAAAGGAGCCATGCACGCGGTCGCTAGCCACAGTAACTGTCGCAGTGTAATGATGGTGCAGGTTAATGGACAGAGGTGGCGGCGCGGCATAGTTGTGCTGTATAGCGGGAGACGCGGTCGGACTCGATGCACTCGATGTCCCGCACCCAACCAGCACGATAGCAATACCGAGTATTCCAAAATGACGCACGTTCTCTGTCCTCCCGCTCCGCTTGATACGCGCTCACCTCGCACCGCGCTGGCGTGGCGGAAGCCGACTGGCGCATGACCGCTGGAGTTTACCACGGGACAGTACACATCGTAGCGCTGGGGTCGTTACTATTAGGCACATGCCCGATGTGCTACAGTCCTCCTCCGAGTTCGACTCGATACTATCAAGTATCAACGATCAGTTGCCGGCCCTGAGCCGCAGTGTGATCGAGCGATACCTCGACAAGAATGAGCCTGAAAATCAGGCCTTTTTGCGGTGTCCTGACGATCGAATGCAGCACCAAACCCAGTGGCATCAGTGGGGAATCATCACTCATACGCGGGTGTTTCTCAGCGTCTTTGACCGCGACGTGCCTCGCTACCTGCGTGCCTGGGGAGTGTGGGACGCGGTCGATCGAGTTCTGTCCTGCCGCGTTGATGGTTTGACGAGATGGCAACTGCTCCGTATCTCCATTTTGTTGCACGACATCGGCAAGTTCGGTACACGTACTCAGGGCGCGCGCGGTTTCCACTTCGCCGGGCATGAATCTCTCTCCGGCCAGCTGATCCGAGAAGAAATGCAACTCGATCAGTTTGGTTTGACGGGTTCGCAAATTGCCTATGTGGCCCGCACGGCCGAAGATCACTTTCTGCTCGGGCTACTGCGGAAGCGAGCCCGGCAGCAGGGAGCCTTCAGCATTGAGTACACCGAAAGCCAGCAATTCACCGAGGATGTAAAGCGTATTAAAGCGGAACATGCTGACGTCTTTGTCGAGGTGGGAGTCCTTTTTCTAGGGGATTCTCTGGCAAAGGCGGAGCCGAACAGGGGCCCAGATCGTGCCGTGAGTCAAAATGAAATTAACGTGGCGGTGGCACATCGGTACCTCGAGTTGACCGTGGGGGAGAGCTAGTCGCAATGAAGATGGCCGCCCGACATGATCGTCCCAACCGTGCTTAGATATCAACCGCCCGCCCCGGGGGTATATCAACCGCCCGCAGAACGATGCTGACGGATATCGTCGCGCTCAAGGAAGACGAACTGCAGTTCATTAGCAACGAGGCCGGGGACGTTCCCGCGGACAACCCGGGCGGACTGGGACTGTACTTTCGTGACACTCGCTTTCTCAACCGATTCGAGCTATCGGTCAATGGGCACAAGCCTCTCTTCCTCTCTAGCTCGGCGAACAAGCACTATATCGCTACCTTTCAGTGCATTAATCCTCCTCTTATACTTCCAGATGGAAGGCGGGTCAAGCGGCAAACGATTAGTATCCGACGCAGCCGGTTCGTCTCCGGTCAAGGACTGTACGAACGTATCGGCTTTCTAAACTGCAATCACTTTATCGTGGACCTGGAGGTAGTACTGTCGATTGATGCCGATTTTCAGGACATCTTTTCGATTCGCGGATTCAAGGCGCAACGAGTCGCGGGTCAGATCAGCGTAACGTATGGGGGAGACGACCTCCTCTTTTCATATCTAGGTCGCGACGGCCTGGCTCGCAGCACGGTCGTTACGTTCAGTGAGGTACCCGAAGCGGTAGCGGCGCGCGAAGTGCGGTTCTCGCTGCGCCTGGAACCCAAGGCGCGAAAGTCTATCGTGGTTCGCGCTCAACCACGCCTCGAGGGCGAAAGCATACCGATGAGCCCCGACTTTGACGCAGAACTGGATCGATTAGCCGACTCTTATCGGGAGTGGGATGAGACGTCGACGACCATCGCAACCGACAACGAGTTGTTCGACCGTGAACTGCTGCGGGCTAGCCGGTATGACCTCCGGACGCTGGTCGAACAAAGTCGCTTCGGGCTGGTTGCCGACGCCGGTATTCCCTGGTATGCGGTTCCTTTTGGCCGCGACGCGATCATCACCGCCCTGCAGAGCCTGCTATACAACCCCCTACTCGCCGAGGGGACGCTCAGGTTCCTGGCAGCGAACCAGGGCCAGGTGGTGGACCCGTACAAAGAGGAGGAGCCAGGCAAGATCATGCACGAACTGCGTCGCGGGGAACTTGCTCGACTTCACGAGGTGCCGCACACCCCCTACTTCGGCACGGTCGATGCAACTCCGCTCTTCCTGGTGCTCTTCGTTGAGGCGATGTCGTGGTTGGATTCCGACGAACTCTATGCGGATATCCTACCGTCTGCCTTGCATGCACTCGAATGGATCGACCGATACGGCGACAGCGACGGGGATGGGTACGTCGAATATATCGCGCATCGTCCGGGTGGGGTGGTCAATCAGGGTTGGAAGGATTCAGTCGACTCAGTGCAATACGCTGACGGCGCCTCGGCCACTCCGCCGATCGCGCTGGTGGAAGTGCAGGGCTACGTGTATCAGGCAAAGATGGGCATGGCGGACCTGTTGCTCCACCGAGGTGACACGGAAATAGCGTTTCGTCTCCAGCGTGAGGCTGGCGAGCTAAAAGAACGATTCAATCGCGATTTCTGGATGGCAGATGAAGGTATTTACGCTCAGGCCCTCGATGCAGCCAAGGTTCAGGTACGAGCTGTGACCTCAAATGCTGGGCACTGCCTCTGGTCCGGCATCGCCGATGCCGACAAAATCGAATCCGTGACTGCACGCCTCATGGCGCGTGACATGTTTTCCGGGTGGGGTATCCGAACCCTGTCATCGGAGTCGAATAACTACAACCCCATGAGCTATCACAACGGGTCGGTATGGCCGCATGACACCGCCATTATTGCTCTTGGAATGCGACGTTCAGGGGAGGCAGACAGCTCGATTCGAGTCGTCCGAGGCATGCTTGAGGCGGGATTCCGTTTTACAGACGCACGGCTACCCGAGTTATTTTGCGGGTTCGAACGCGATCACCGTTTTAATTCAAGCCCCGCAGCCTACGTGGTGTCATGCAGCCCTCAAGCCTGGGCCGCCGGATGCGTATTCATGCTGCTCCACTGCATACTGGATCTGCGACCTCGGCTGAAGGATAGCGTTGTGCAAGTAGATCCCATGCTGCCTGACCTATTTTCGCGGGTGGATCTGCTCCATATGCGACTGGGCGACCACCGCGTGGACCTGCGGATACGGAGATCGAATGACGGCGTTACCGTGAACCTGAGCGGTGGGACGATCCAACTGCAGGTTGGCTCTGCTCCATGAGCCAACGAATCGCAATTGTGCATTACACACCTCCGGGCATTGTCGGCGGTGTGGAGTTAATCATCGGTGAACAGGCGCGGCTCCTGCGGTCTAGAGGCCATGATGTCTTGGTGATCGCCGGGCGCAGCGCAAGTGATAGCGACGAGGTCCGGGTTCTTCCCGAGATCGATGCCGCTACGCCGGAAAGTATGGCAGTCGAGGCCGAACTGGCTAACGGCGTGGTCAGTCCCCGGTTCTACCGTCTGCGGGATTCCATTGCCGCTCGAATCGGACCGCTGCTGTCGAGTCGGGATGTGGTACTTGTGCACAACGCTTATACGCTGCACTTCAGCATGCCGCTGACATCCGTACTCTGGGAGTTAGCGGCTCAACGCCCACCGACAAGCATGGTTGCCTGGTGCCACGACCTAGCCTGGGCCAACCAGTTATATACTCCCGCGATGCATAGCGGGTATCCCTGGGATCTCCTGCGGGTTCCCGCGCCTGGTGTGCGCTATGTGGTGGTTTCCAAGGAGCGGCAGACCGAGTTATCCGCTCTGTGGGATGGCAACGGGAAGTCAGAAATCCTGGTGGCGCCGAACGGAATCGACCCGTATTCGTTTCTGGGTCTCTCCCCCGAAACCAGGGCTATCGTGCATCGTTTTCGCCTGTTCGACCGAGAGATGGTATTGCTGCTACCAGTGCGCGTGACGCGCCGAAAAAATGTCGAGTTGGCCATGAGAGCAGTCCGTTGTTTACGGGACCGGGACATTGATGTTTGTTTTCTCGTGACCGGACCGGTCGCCCCGCATCACCCCAGCCGTTCGCAAACCTACCTCGACGAACTCAAGAGGCTGCGCGAAGACCTCGCGCTGAACGACGCTGTTATCTTTGCAGCCGATGAACTCGGCCATAACCTGGACTATGCGACGGTAGCTCAACTCTACCGCGTCGTGGACGCGTTGCTCTTCCCCAGCTCCCAAGAAGGATTTGGTCTCCCAATCCTGGAGGCGGGATTGGCTCGTATCCCCGTCGTCCTGGCAGATATTCCGGTCTTTCGAGAAGTTGGAGGCGCTGACGTGTGGACCTTTGAGCTGGGAGCGGCGCCCGATGACGTTGCCGATCGTATTCTTGAAGCAGTACAGGGCCGTCCGTCGGCGTTGTATCGCAGAGTTCTGCGAGAGTACCGCTGGGACGCCATAATCGACCAGTTTGTCACGCCTCTTCTGAGGGCGGCGGCGTCGACTGCTGACACATCTGCCATTCCACATGTGGAAGCGCCGTCGTGAATGGTTCTGAATCGCGCGTTCTGATCCCGGCACTTGGCAGTGGAACGCCATCTACGCTTCTCGACATCGCCAATTGTTTGGTGCGCTGCTACGGCGGCAGCGCCACCGTGCTCAGCGTGGTGCAGGTGCCCGAAGGTCGGTCGCTGAGCGAAGGTACGCTGGTCGTGCGACGAAAGCGTGCACTGGTGAGCAAAATCGCTCAAAGCCGGAGTGGAGCAGAAATTCATACCGACGTACGGACAGCGCATTCGCTTCAAAGCGGCATTCGCGAGTCCGTATCGCGGAGCGAAGCCAATTTGCTGCTCCTTAATTGGAACGCGACGCGCCGTCCGGCCACCTTATGCGCGCTGGAAGGACTGGTGGGGGATCCGCCGTGCGACCTTGCGGTGGTAAAGCACGGCGACAGCGATGAGGTGAGGACTGTGTTGGTACCCGCCCGCGGAGGCCCACAAGCTCAACTCGCGCTGCGCCTGGCAGAAGCCATCGCGAGAGAAAAGGGCGCCGTGCTCACACTGCTCCACGTGAACGTGTCTCATTGGAGCGCGCGGCGCCGAGCTAAAGAGGAACGTTTCTTTGCGGCGATCCTCGGACAGGTGCGCTATGAGAACGTGCGACATTTGCAAATCGACGGAGACTCGGCGGAAGCTGTATTGCTCGACGAAGGGACGCGCCACGATATGGTCGTGATGGGAGCGGCGGCACGCGACGAAACCTCGCCATATTTGTTCGGTCGCCTGCCGACCTCTGTCGCGCGTTCGCTTTCCGGCTTCGTCGTAATCGTCAAAACTCGCGAGCCGGTGACGCGCAATACATTCGAGCTGTCCGTGGATTCGTCTGGCCCGCCAGATCAATCGGAGCTCTCTGATGTTGTCGACCGATGGTTTGCAGAGAACACGTTTCACAGCCGCGAGTTTCGAGCACTTCGCCATTTAGTCGACTTGAAAGAGGCGCAGGGGAAAACGATCAGTTTGGCGCTGCCAACGCTCAATGAGGAGAAGACCGTGGGGAAAATCATCACCACCATCAAGCGGCACCTCGTTGATCGCTTTCCCCTGATCGACGAGATTGTCGTGATCGACAGTGACTCGGACGATCGCACGGTCGAGATCGTCGAAGCCCTCGGGATACCGGTATACAAGCACCCGGCTATCCTGCCCCAGTATGGCTCCTACCGCGGCAAGGGCGAGGCTCTATGGAAGAGCCTGTATGTCACTAAAGGTGACATCATTGTCTGGATCGACTCTGACATCACCGGCATTCATCCTAAGTTTGCGTACGGCTTGATCGGACCGTTGCTTACGCAGCCTAACCTCGGATTCGTGAAGGGCTTTTATCGCAGGCCCCTCAACCTGGGGGGGCAGATGTTGACCACGGGCGGCGGGCGAGTAACAGAGCTTACTGCCCGGCCGCTGATCAACCTGTTCTATCCGCAGTTGTCAGGGCTGGTGCAGCCGTTGGCCGGCGAAATGGCAGGACATCGTTCTGTCCTCGAAGCCGTGCCTTTCTTCACCGGATATGGCGTCGAAACCGGACTGCTCATCGACATTCTTGATGAGTTTGGACTTCATGTCATCGCTCAAACCGATCTGGAAGAACGGGTCCATCGGAACCAGTCATTACTATCGTTGAGCAAGATGGCGAACGCGATCGTCCAGGTCGTCATCAAGCGGTTAGGAGATCGTAACCGCTTGAGTTTGCTCGAGGATGTCAACACCAGCATGAAGCTGATCCACTACGCGCCGACCGAGCTGTTTCTTGAGGTAAAAGAAATACGGGAGTATGAGCGCCCCCCCATGAAGACCTTGAGTGAGTACGTGAGGCATCCCGCCGGAGGGTAACGGAGAGGACGGAGGAGACGCTCCTCCACCCAGCTGCAGAAAAAAGTAGACCACGAGTAGCGCCCCCAGTAGAATGCCGCCGCGTATCGCTGATGCGCAGCCCATGCCTCCGGTGGCCGCGATCATATCTAGGCAGCCCAGTTTGTCTTGATGCGCCGCCTCGGCCCGTGTTTGCCTAATCGGCTCGGCCATGGGCCTTCACGTCGTCATCGCCGAAGGGGGAGAACCGAGCCGCCCTGGGCGCCGGCACCCGAGCGTGCACCTTACCGCGCACCACTGCCTGACAGGCCAGTCGCAGTCGACCCGCGTCTGCCCCCAATCGCTCTCGCTCCAACGGTGAAACAGGTGAGAGACCCTCCCCGCCGGCAAGTATTTCCACCCGGCATGACGTGCAGAAGCCTCGTCCCCCGCAGATGTGCCGATGGTCGATGCCAGCCGAAAGCAGCGTATCGAGCAGTCGCTCACCGTCTTGAGCGAAAATCCTCTGTGAGCCGTACTGTATCTCGATGGCGTATCCCGCTAGCGAAAAGGGCTCGAGCACGCAGTTGTGCCCTCGCCGAGAGTATGGGCGATTGTATCAAGCGATCCCCGCGTCCCGTGCCAACGCCTCTGCTAGTTGCCAGGCAGCTTCACGGTCATGCGGTCGGAGCCGCCCCTCCAGGACCTCTTCGCTCAGGGCGTCCTTAATGACCCGAATCCACTCGCCGGGAGGCAGTTCAAACCTCCGCATCAGGTCATCACCCGAAAGTGGACTACGCAACCCCTCGACCGGCTCCCGTTGAAGCTCACGGATTCTGCTCTCGAGCGCGACAAACTTGGGTGCATTCCAGGAAGTGCCGTGGGCGGAATGACCGGAAGCGTCTGCTCCGGCCAGGACAATTGCGCCGGACGTCAGTGGGCCCAGCCGCATCATCAATCGGCGAACCGCGCCGTCCGACCAGTCGTCATGGTAGGCATGTATCTGCATGTGTGTTTCTACCAGCAGGGACACCCCGTCGACGAACTGTCCGGGATAGCGCAATCCGAGGAGAATCTCTCTGGCCACCAGCGCGCCGCGGTCTTCATGATGAAAGAAGCGTATGCGTCCATCTGCTTCAAGCGTCCGTGTCTGCGGCTTGGCTATGTCGTGAAGGAGTGCGGCCCAACGCAGAGTCAGATCGGGCTCGACTCCCTCAACTACGCGCATCGTGTGATCCCACAGCGAGAGCGGATGGCGCGGGCCGTGGTCGGCCATGCGCGCCAGTTCGAGGAGGTGGGGAACGGAGGTATCCACAAGCCCGCTGTCTCGCAGCAAGGTAAGTCCGCGTCCCACATTTGGGCCGGTGAGTAGGCGGCTGTACTCGTCACGAATACGTTCCCGCGAGATCTCGGTCACGGTCGCGGCCTGTTCCCGCATGGCTTCCCAGGTGTGCCGCTCAATCGAGAAATCGAGGCGAGCCGAAAAGCGCACCGCCCGAAGTAGCCGCAACGGGTCCTCGCGAAAACGTTCCCCTGGCCTTCCCACGGCCCTGAGCACCCGGGCCCGGAGATCGCTACGCCCATCTAGCGGGTCAATGAGTTCTCCGGTTACCGGGTCAAGTCCCATCGCATTGACCGTGAAGTCGCGCCGCGTGAGATCTTCCAGTAGTGTGGCTCCAAATCGGACGATGGGTTTCCGGGATCCAATCACGTACTGTTCATTCGATCGGTACGTCGTGATTTCAACGTGGCGGTGTCCAATCCGGGCGCCAATGGTGCCAAACCGCTCGCCGATCCGATAGGGATGCGCATCCTCCACGCTTGAAAGAATGGTCAAGGCTGCTTCAGGCGGCGCATCGGTTGCAAAGTCGAGATCGGCCTGTGAATAGCCGAGAAGCGCATCGCGTACGGCTCCTCCCACGAGAAACAGTTGATGACCGGCTGCCGCAAACACGTGGGCGAGATGGATTGCAAAGGAATCAGTCGGAATCTCCATCATGCCCTTTCACTGCTCGTATGCACTCACGGCCCCATGAAACAGCCGCGGAACTGGGGTTGTCCCATTGTGCCAAGCGTTACGACTTCCTGGACTTTTAACTTCGGGTACAATTGAGGGCATTTACATAATGCAGGAGAGAGTCAGGAATGAAGTGCCCGTTTTGCGGCCACAACGACTCGCGCGTTGTCGATTCACGCGACATTGAGGCCGGTGAGAGCATCCGTCGAAGACGCGAGTGTTCCGTGTGCAACCAGCGGTTCAGCACCTACGAGCGGGTAGCGTTGAGTCTGCAGGTGGTCAAGCGCGACGGCAGGCGCGAGGAATTTGACCGCCAAAAGCTGGTCAAGAACATGTGGAAGGCCTGTGAGAAGCGCGACTTGTCGGTGGACTCGATCAGCGCTCTAGCGAGGAACATCGAGCATCGTGTGCACCGACTTGGCACACCGGAGGTATCGAGCACGCTGATCGGCGAGTTCGCCATGGACGCGCTCCGTGAGCTTGATCATATTGCCTATATCCGGTTTGCATCTGTGTATAAGTCCTTCGCGGACCTCGATGCCATGCGGCTCGAAATGGAGAACCTGCTCACGGCGACCAATGCTGATCGTGAGCCGGTCCGTTAAGATGCGAAAGTGAAATCGGCTCCCGCATATTCCGAGACGGACTCTCTGCTGCCGATGATCCGCTTTGAGACCTTTGATGAGATTAGTCATGGAATTAGTATGCGACATGGAGGCGTGAGCCGGGCGCCATACGAAAGCCTGAACCTTGGTGTGCGAACCGACGATAGCGCGGAGCGCGTCAGGGAAAACCAACAACGTTTTCTTCATGCTATGGGAACAGAGCGAGGGCAGACGATCTTCGCTCGACTCGTGCATGGCCGAGAGGTATCGGTGTTCCAGAAGAATGATCCCGGTAACTGGCCGGTCGAACGCGTCACACTTGATCGGGGTTCGTGCGAGACAGACCGGACCTTTCTCTCCGACGGCGTCGCCAGCGACGTACCTGGGCTACGCTTTGTGCTGACATTCGCGGACTGCGTACCGCTGCTTTTTGTGGATCGCCGGCGGGGCGTGGTTGGCGCGGCGCACGCTGGCTGGCGCGGCACGGCGCTGGGGGTAGGACCAGCAGTGGTTCGTGCTATGCAGAGCGCCTTCGGGAGCCAGGCGCGCGATCTAACGGTGGCAATCGGACCGTCGATTGGTCCATGCTGCTATACCGTTGGCCCAGAGGTCGCCACCACCTTTCATCAGGCAGGAAACGCCGCGGTACTCACCGAGGCTGCCGGTCGAAGCACTCTAAACCTGTGGGCGACTAACGAGCGGCAGTTGATCGGCGTCGGTGTCCGGCCCGAATCCATCAGCAACCATCGCATATGCACGGCGTGCGCGACCGACCGTTTCTTTTCACATCGGGCGGAAGGTGGGGTCACTGGTAGGTTCGCGCTGTGCATTGGATTGCTATGACGGAGAGTTCGCCGGCAGACCGGTTAAAGCGAGTGCTCGAGGAGGTCAACCAGGCAGCCGAAACAGCGAGCCGCCCCGGGCAGGTGCAACTGGTGGCGGTGAGCAAGACGGTGCTTCCCGATCAAATCTTCGAGGTCTACCAAGCTGGTCAGCGGGTGTTTGGCGAGAACCGCGTACAGGAAGGGACTGCTAAAATCGGCGCGTTATCTCCGCGCATGCCGGATATGAAATGGCACCTAATCGGCCATTTGCAAACGAACAAGGCGCGAGCTGCCGCAGAATCGTTCGATCTGATTGAGTCCATCGACAGTCTGAAGATTGCCACCACCCTGGATCGCTGGGCGCACGGCGTGGGCAAGACGGTCGAAGTGCTGATACAGGTCAATGTGGCAGCCGAGCACGCGAAGCACGGGGTAGCGACTGATCGCTTCTGGGACGATTTACAGGTCATGGAAGGACTCCACGGCCTGAGTTTGCGGGGCTTGATGACGATAGCCCCCCTTACTGCCGCGGTCGAAGACGTGCGACCGGTATTCCGTCGGCTCCGAGAGCTGCGGGACGCGGTGCAGGAGCGCTGTTGCCTTGCCAGTTTCACGGAGCTCTCGATGGGAATGAGCCGCGATTTTCAGGTGGCAATTCAAGAAGGCGCTACAATAGTGCGGGTCGGGAGGGCCATTTTCGGTGAGAGGTGGTCCAACGAGATGCCAGGGAGGCCGTGACGGACATAGTCATCAGCTTCATTCACATCTTGAGTCTGGTGCTGGTGATTGCCATCATCGTTCGCGCCTTGATGAGTTGGATAATGCCCAACGACGCCAGCGGATTGACGCGCATTTTGCTCGATATTACTGACCCTGTCTTGCGCCCCATCCGGCGCATTCTTCCGCCAGTGGGCGGCATCGATTTCTCACCACTCCTGGCTCTGGTCCTCATCCAGCTGGTGAGTCAGGTCTTGATTCAACTGCTGACTAACGTCGGCTGAGGTGTCCAGGTCCCGAGTGCCAAAGTTTTCCACGCCTAAAGGTACCGGCGACATATTGCCGGCGGACTGGCCGTACTGGCAATTTGTCCTGAATCGAGCCCAGTCGCTCGCAGAGCTTTTTGGTTACCGGCGGATCGAAACGCCAATTTTTGGCGATACATTCTTGTTCGCGCGTTCTTCTGGAGAAGGCACCGACGTGGTGGACAAGGAGATGTATACCTTTCAGGATCGCGACGGCGCATCGCTGTCCCTGCGGCCAGAGGGCACGGCCCCAGTGATGCGCGCCTATCTACAACACGGCCTGCATAAAGAGCCTCAGCCGATCAAGCTGTATTACATCGAGCGCATGTATCGATACGACAAGCCGCAACGCGGGCGTTTTCGCGAGCACCGGCAATTTGGTTGCGAAGCAATTGGGTCAGACGACCCATACGTTGACGTGGAGATGATTGACCTGCTTGGTGAGTTTTATCGGGGCTGTGGGCTCCGCGGGCTACGCCTGCAGCTCAACAGCATTGGGGATGTGAACTGCCGACCTGATTTCTTGCGCGAGCTGGTTGTCTATTTAACGTCGCGACAAGACCGCCTCGCGCCGCTCGACCGGCACCGTCTGGGACGGAATCCTTTGCGTGTGCTGGACAGCAAGGAGCACGATACGCAGCCCGTCCTGACCAACGCCCCGAAAATGCTGGACTACCTGTGCGAACCCTGTCGAATCCACTGGAATCAACTTTGTCGCGGGTTAGACACACTGGGAATTCCATACGAGGTTAACCCCCAACTGGTGCGGGGGCTCGATTACTATACTCGGACGGTCTTCGAGTTCCTATCCCCTCGCGAGGGGGCGCAGGCTGCACTTGGCGGCGGTGGAAGGTATGACGGCCTATCAGAGGCGATCGGCGGGCCGCACGTTCCGGGCATCGGCTTTGGTAGCGGGCTGGAGCGCCTCATCCTGACTATGCAAGATCAGGGTGTGGACGTTCCGCCAATCGAGGGTCCGCTAGTATACGTCGCACATAGCGGCGAAGGCACGGCCGAGCCGGCACTACGATTGGCTCGTGACCTTCGCCGGACCGGCTTCCGCGCCGAACTGGCCTTTGGCTCGCGCAGTCTCAACGGACAGATGAGGCGGGCAAACGGGTCAGGCGCTCGGTTCGTCGCCATTATTGGTATGGATGAATTGGCGGCAGGGGTAGCCCAGCTCCGCGATCTGCATGCAGGCGACCAGACGCCGGTGCCTCTCGATAGAGTGCTGAACTTCCTCCTTGAAAGCGCTGCATCTTGATTTATTCATGGGGTGGATGCACGATGTAACAAGATTTGCTCGACCGCTGCCAGTCCCGCACCCGGCTCGATATCCGCCCCGACGGCCGCGAGACTACTTTCTACGGCGCCCACCGTCTGCAGTATGTCGGCAGGTCCGATGTTACCCATATGTCCAAACCGCACTCCTTTCCCCTTGAACTCGCCCAAGCAGCCGGCTGCCACCACACCACGCTCGGCCAGGGCAACCCGGAACGGTTCATCATCCACTCCTGGCGGATAGGACAGGACCGAGAGCGTGGGAGCAAGATACTGCTGCTGGGTGAATGGAACGAAGCCTAGCGCACCGGTGCCAGCGCGAAATGCAGAGGCGAGGTGCTCGTGCCGGGCAATGCGCCGTGACAGACCTTCGCGCCGAACGATATCGAGCGCTGCATGGAGGGCATAAAAGTGATTGACGGCGTGTGTGGAAAAGTACGTTCGCGGGTCCTTCATGGACGCCTCCCACCTCAGCAGATCCGTGTAATAGCTACTGATCCGGTCAAAGGACCGGCGCCGCTCCATAGCGCGGTTGGAGACGGCGAGAATGGCCAACCCAGGAGGGACACCGAGAGCTTTCTGCGCTCCGGTCAAGACCAAGTCCAGGCCGAGCGCATCCATGTCCACCGGCATCCCGCCGAGAGCGCAAACCGAGTCGAGAATGACAAGGGCGCCGCTGGATCGGGCGGCCTCCGCCAATTCCACGATTGGCGCGGCGGTTCCGGTTGACGTATCGACGTGAGTAATAGTGACGGCGTGGAACTGTCCGTTGGCCAGGGCCGCTCGAAGCTGTTCCGCCGTGATCGACTCTCCCCAGGGCGCGGCCAGACGTGTAGCATCCACGCCGTGCGCCTGCGCCATGTCGACGAAGCGGTCACCGAAGTAGCCGTTGGAAGCAACCAACACCCTCTCGCCGGGAGCGACCAGGTTTACCAGCGCGGCCTCCTGTGCTAACGTTCCCGAGCCGGCAAAGACGAATACCGGTGCAGCCGAGGTTCCGGCGGTTAGTCGGATTCCGTCCAGTGCGTCCTTGATCAGCTCGGCGAGGACGTGAGAGGTGTGCGCAATCGTGGGCTGTGCCAGAGCAGCCAGGATGTCCTGATGCACCGGGGTTGGGCCGGGAATCATGAGTAATTTGTCGGCTTCGTTCTCAATCAGCATCGAATTCTCCCTGCACATACATTAGCCGTCCGCAACATCGAGCAATACTTTAAGTATGCCCGTCGAGCCGGCCCGGCGCATGGCCAGCGCGCCTTCCCGCAGCGGGTAGCGCTCGCTGATAAGTGGACGCACCTCCACTTTCCGCTCGAGGAGTGCGGCCAGCGCTCGTTGAAACGGACCGCAACGCGATCCGACTATCGTAAGTTCTTTCACCACGATGGGCGACAGATCAACGTTGCTTAGAGTGGCAACGGTGCTCTTCAACACGATCGTTCCGCGCGGCTGAATCATGTCGAGTGCCGATTGCAGACCTGTTGATGATCCGGTCGCTTCAACGACGACATCCGGATCGTACGGCAATACCTGACCGAGCTTCCGAGTTTCGATGCCACGCTCTTCCAGCAGCCGTAGCTTTGACTCATGGCGACCGATAGTTATGACCCGTGCGCCGGAACCTTGAAGCACCTGACTGCACAGGTTGCCCAACTTGCCATCTCCCAGCACCGCCACCAGGCTCCCTGACCCCAACGGCACCTGCGCGAGTATCTCAAAGGCCGCGGCCAGCGGCTCGCAAAATACCGCTTCCACATCGGTCAGTGCATCCGGCACCAGATGCAGATTTTTAATGGGTAAGGTCACGTACTCCGCAAATACGCCGGCTCGGTTGAGGATGCCGACAACGGTGCGATCCGTGCAATGCCCCGGCAGCGACGCGAAGCACCGCACGCACGAACCGCAACCGATATTGATTTCGCCGCACACCCGGCGGCCCTCCCACGATTCGTCTGCACATTCGACGACCTCGCCCACGAACTCGTGCCCGAGCACCCCGGTGTGCCCTTTGTAGCCACGGATGATTTCCAGGTCGGTGGCACAGATTCCGGCGATCAGAACACGAATCAAGGCTTCGTCGGGAAGCGGGTCAGGCGTCGGAACCGCTTTCACGCCCAGGCGACCGCCCTCGAACACCAACGCATTCACTGATTCACACTAGCTGATCGGGAATGTTGCCCTGGCCGGAGGCGTACGGGTATGTGGAGTCCCGGTTACGGCACGACCTCGACGGTGGTACCGACCGGCGACCAATTCCATAACGACAGCATCGCTGCCGGGGGGATGTTGACACAGCCGTGTGTCCCACCGTAGTTAGTGCCCGGTTGGCCAACACCATTGGTACCGGGACCGAATGCGCTGCGCCAGGGGGCATCGTGCAGAAAGTAACCGCCATCGCGAAACAGCATGGCATGCTCTGACCAGGAGGGCGCGTAGTAGTACGGAGAACCAAGCGGCCAGGGAGAGATGAACTGATATGGATGAAATTTGGCGGTGATAGTGTACGTCCCCGTGGGCGTTGGCAGACTCGGGTTTCCCGTGGTGACGAGCGTTTGCAGGAAGAGCCGATCGCCGTCGTAGGCATAGAGCGTCTCTCGCGAAAGCTGAACGATAATGCGCTTGCCACCTCCGGGGAACAATTCCTCTCCAGTCGCCGCGCGGTGTGGCTGAATTGGGACGAGATCAATGCCACCCAGATTTACGTGCCTGAGATTGGAAGCTCGATCGAGAGCGTCCACCGCGAAATAATAATAGCCATGTGACTCCGGGCTGCCGTGTCTCCCTTTGCCACTCCAGGAAATCGATGCGACCTGCCCTGCTTGCATATGAGCAAAGGTGTACGTGTTGAGCGGGTGAAGCGCTCCCACGCGCCAGAGCGCGACGCGCACTTTCGCATCCTTGCTTACACGAAAGTGCACGGTAACTGGGCCCTCGAACGGGTTTAAGGACACATGATTCGGACTCAACCACGTGATTTGAGGTGGCTGTCGATCCAGTTGAAGTCGATATGTAGCGGTCGGGCTCCAATTCCCGGCGTGATCAACGGCGCGCAGGGCCAGGAACCACACTCCATCACTCAGGTTCTTGATCGTCAAGTTGGCGCGCGTCGTCACCGTACCGGGGGGAATGACGCGCGCCGCCTTCTCCAGCACGAATGAGTACCCGGCAATACCCGATATAGGGTCACCCGACATCCAGCTCAAGTTCTCCACCGACGTGTGATACCAGCCGTTCTGATCGGGATTCGTGGAGGAGTTGATAATCGGTCGGGATGGCGCGCTTAGATCAATGCCGAAGTCCGCCGTGGTTGCTGCCGCGTCGCCGGCGGCGACCCAGGGGCTGGTAAGCCCGGCCGCGTCCGTCACACGCGCCTGCCAATGGTATTTCTTTCCGTTCAGCAGTCCCTTGACCGTCATCACGACCGGTCCCGAGGCAGCGAGGGCGGGCCCCGTAAAATTCGGTTGCCCGGTGAAGGGTATTCCGGACGGTTGCAGCTCCGCCTGCGGTGTGACTGCAACTCCCGGTAGCTGGACTGATAGCTGAAAGTGCAGATCCACCTGTCGCGTATTCGTCCAGCCGCCGGATGGGATCACGTGAGCGCTCTTGACGACAGTGGTAACCAAGTTATCCGGTGGGCTGGGGGCAGTCGAGGAGTCGGCGCCCACCGCCACGGCAGGAGTCAGGAAATACAGGACGGCAAAGAGACTGAGCACTAACCCGAGAGCACGCCGCGTCAAAGGCTTCCTCCACGTAAATTCGTAACCGCATCAGTATACATGGGCGCGCCACCTTGCGGGTAAACTAAAAGTAGCGGGATTGAGCCCTTCAAAAGGTCATATGCGCGCCGCATTCTCGGAGCGGAGTCGATCAAGAAATGCTAATGATCGAGGACGGCTCTCGAGGCGATAGGTGATGTACTCCTGCAATCGTCGCGCCACCTCCTGTCGAACGTCCTCGGGTAGAGCAGCCAGGTGAAGCATGGCCTCTTCATCGGTCTGGAGGTGACGCAAAACTTTGAGGGCATTGACGCTGATCTGGCTGGCCCCATGGTCTGCGCTCGCGCAACTCGGACATAGCGCCCCGCCCATTTTGGGGCTAAAGCGATTTTCTTCTGCCTGGATCGTGTCGCCACAGTTCAGACACCGAAATAATTGCGGGCGATATCCAGTCGCGTCAAGTAATTGCACCTCAAACGCATGAACCACCATGTCGACCTGATGGGTCTGAGCCAGCCGGCGGAAGGTTGCTGTCGCCAGACTGTAAAGGGGTAAGTTGGGCAACTGCTCCGCAGTAAACCCATCGACCAGTTCGGCCACGTAGTGGCACCAGGACGAGCGCCAAAGATCGTCTCGCGCCGGTCGAAAGCTTTCAATGGTCTCTGCTTGGGTCACAATATCCAACTGCCGACCGCGTGCCAGCAGCATCGTGCTGCGCGTGAAAAGGTCGAGGTGTCCGGACATCCGGCTCTTCGTGCGCCGCACCCCTTTAGCAATGGCGCGCACTTTTCCCGCTTGAGGCGTGAACAAGGTCAAGAGGCGATCAGCTTCTCCATAATTGTAACCGCGGAGGACGATGCCCTCGGTTCGGTACACACGCTGCTGGTTCAAGTCGATTCTTCATTCGTCAAGCAAAAAACCTTTGCAGCACCGGGAGAAACAGTGTATTTGATTATAGCAAATGGGCGTATCAGCGGTGCCCAGGTTCGGCGGATTGGTACTCTGTACGGTGACCAGTGGGGCCGGACATGCGGGCCACTGCAACAACCGAAGAGCAAGCGCAGGGAGGATTCGCCATGACCCTAGCGGAGGATGAGGCAGTCGCGCAGTCGAAGCCGGCACACCTGACTGCCTTTTCGTCGCACATCGGTCGGACTCACCGCGTGAATCAGGATGCCGGGGGCGCCTGGACGAAGATGCGCGCCGACGGCACCCCGGCAACCTTGCTCGTTGTCGCGGATGGGGTAAGTGCCGGCAAGCAGAGCGAGGAAGCCAGCCAACTCGTAGTCGAAATTTTGCGCCAACAGGTCACGCCGCTGCTTGACGTTGGTGCTCAAGACGTTGACATGCTGCTCACAGCCTTGAATGAGGCGACGCGCCTGGCCAACGATCGGGTCAACGAGCGCCCGTACCTCGCACCGAGCACTGCCGATGCCACCACGTTGGTGGCGGTAGTGTGCGTTGGGTCAGAAGGTGGCGGCGTGTGGTGCGGGGATAGCCGCGTCTATCATCTTTGCGACGAGCGGGTCGACCGGTTGACCGCGGACCATTCTTGGGCTGAAGACGTGGTACGTCACGGCATCATGACGCCCGAGCAGGCTCGCAACGACCGACGGGCTCATATGATTACGCGATGGCTCGGACCTTCCGGTGAGACACCGCTGGAATTGGACGGATTCCGCTTCACTCTAGGAGCGGACCAAGCAGTGGCCTGTTGCACGGACGGCTTATATGCGTATTTTTCGCCGCCCAGCTACCAGGAGACGCAAATGGCGGAGATTCTTTTGAATCGGCAGTCCCAGGTACAGGGGGCTGCCGACGAACTGGTGGCGACCGCTCTACAACGCGGTGGACACGACGATATTAGCGTGGCTGTACTGCGGCGAGGATTTTAAGCTATAGCGTTTCCGCCGGGAACGGGGAGCGCGACGCCGCATCTGCACCGATCGAACCCGCGGTGAGATACGCGATATTGAGCACCAGACCCGGCAGCAACGCGTAGTAGGCATCGAGCGTCGACCGTGTCCAGTCGAGTTGCCGCTCCGAGAGTCCGCAGTGGCGCAGGGTGTGGGGATTGATATCCATGCGGAACGGTAGGGCGAGAATCGCCTCATCCACCATCCGCCGCAGATCGCGCTGGGCTCGTCGGTATTCGGGTGTGGCAACCAACGGCTTCAGGGACTGCCACGCCGACTGCAAATACTCGGGCCAACAAGCCAGCGCCCGATAATCACTGTTTACCGCCGGCAGTGTCAGGGTGCTCTGGATGTCGTGGAAAAGCGCGCTCATGGCCGGCTCAGCGGAGGCAGGATCGACCATGGCAATGGTCGCCGGCATCGAGGAGGGAGCGCCGGATCGTATCTGACGCTTCTGCATCGCCGGGAGTTCCGCCAGTTTTGGATATTGGCCGGAACTTGCCGCCCGCAATGCGCCTACAGCCAGGAGGAGTTTGGGATTGACATAATGGAATATCCGCAGGACGGCATCGGTGTCGCTGCCGCTTGAGCCCGGCCCTGATCCCATGGCAGAGATTGCCTGGACAGCAAAGCTTCGTATCAGGTCGGCCTGTTCCTCGCAGTACACCGTTTGCAAATTAGTGTGCAGTTGCCGCCAGGCGATTCCCAGAAAGTCCGGTTCAGTTGCCAGGACGCGGAAGACGAGACTGACTATAGGGACTCTGAAGGTGGCCTTAATATCACTGTAAATCCCTTTGAGGTTGCCTTCCGCAAACTCTTCCAGAATTTCTGATGCTGAATGTTCGGCGGTCTCCGTCATACTCATGCCTCCCTGGTACGTTGGTTTCAGTATGCGGGGAAGGACGTGAGTCGCACCATCTGAATCGCAGCGTCGTCAGGCCTCATGCTGCACCAGTTCGACCAGCACGCCGCCGGTGCCGTGAGGATGAATAAAGGCAATCAAACCATGCGCTCCCCGTCGCGGCACGCGATCAATTAATCTCACTCCATCCGACTCAAGCCGCCGTAGCTCCCCAACCAAGTCGTCGACCGCGACGCCTACGTGGTGGAGTCCCTCGCCGCGGGATTCCAGAAAGCGGGCGACTCCGGAGGTCGTATCCAGTGGCTGCACCAGCTCGAGCTGCGTGTCTCCCAAGGAAACGAAGGCCACCTTGACCCCCTGATCCTCCATCATGATTCGCTCTCCGGCGTGCGCGGAGAACAGACTCTCGTATCGAGCCGCTGCCTCGTCCAGGTCCCGCACGGCCACCGCCGTATGATCAATTCGATGGAGGCTCATTGCTGCCTCATCAAAGTGCGCCGCTCCAGTTCCGCCAGTCCGGCCTCAATCGCTGACTCAGCGCCGTAATTACGGGAGGCGACTCCGCCTGTGATGCCGTCGCGACAGGCGCCTGTCGATGGGTTGTACATTGAAATTCGAGCATCGTTCCGCCCGTAAAACCAGGCAGACGCGGACAGTGCCAGGTCGCGGTACCTGGCGGCGGCCGTCGCGGAGTACATCGCTGCTAGACCTTGCACCAGGGGTGTAACGTCGAAGGCACACACGCCCTCCTTCGAGCGGTCAGGAAACGTGTGCCAGAACTTCGCTCGCACATCAGGTTCGGCGACGGCGTTGACCGTGGCGCGACAGCTCTTCAGAAGCCGAGGCTCGTCGAGCAGCGTAGCGGCTGACGCCACTGCATGTAGCTGGTGGTACCCCCACAGGTGAATCAGGTCAACTCCTGGGTGGTCCCGAAAATACGAGCCGTCAGCGTGAGAGACGATTGTGGTGCAGTGATTCAGGATTTCGGCACGCAGGCACGCTGAAGGGGCAGCACGATAGACCTCGAGCTTGCCCAGGGCCAGCAGAGCATTGATCTTGCAGTCAGATCCCGCGCCGAGGCGACAGGCGTCGAATCGCTCCAGGTACTCCGCCTGACCTGTCACTCGGTAGGCCCGACCTAGTGCTAGAAGCGCCCGTGATGACCACCACAGACCGCCTTTTACGGAAGTGGGACCGGAAGCATTGCGTACGCCGGCCTGGTTTCTAATGAAGTTAGCGAAGTCGCCGTCGGGGTACTGCATGTATTCCACGAACGACAGCCAGCGTCGCGCGAGCGAGAGGGCCCGTCGGGAACGAGTTTGCTCATACACGCCCAGCGCCAGGATGGCGGCGCGTGCCGTGTCGTCGAGACAGGCGATGCCTTCGTAGCCGGTCTCCGCCGCTGCCTGAATTCGGTAGACACTTCCATCGGAGGCGTCCGGCTCCGCGTACGTCCGTACGCAGCTAATCTGTTTCCCCGCGCGCTCAAATTGGAAGGTCAGGGCCTCGAGATGTCCGAGCAAGCCGCAATTCGAGCTGAGAGCTGACCGCGACTCCTGGACCACAATGTTAGTAGCGAAGACTGCCGCTCCTCTGCCAGACTGCTGCCATCACCGCGGCTACGGGCAAGAAGCATACCAACTGTTACGCGAAACTGCGAGAGCACGAACGGACAACTCGAACCGAGAGGAACATGATCGTGATGCGAGGGTCGAGGGACGACATCCTGAACGTTCCTTGCCACGTCCGGAGGGGTGGCTACCTTCTCCTCGCTATCCTGAGCAATCGGAAACAAGCCGCCAGTTGCCGAAATGCGAGAGCGTCGCTACAATGAGCAGGCCGATGACGGTGGCGTCTCGGGCTGTTTCCCTCGCCGCGAGAACGGGAGTGCGCCGTTTGACCGGCGCATTTTGCGCTAGGCAGGTCTTATGGAAAAAGAAATGCGCTTGCCACTCGGTTCGGTGCAGACCACGGCCCGAGACGCGGTGGCGACCTCCACGCCCCTTCCGGAAGGTCAGGAAGTCGTTATATCGGTGGTGATGCCATGCCTTGATGAGGAGCAGACGATTGGAGCGTGCGTCACCAAAGCCCTGGAGGGCATCCGCCGGACCGGCCTGCCCGGCGAAGTAGTGGTTTCGGACAACGGTTCGGCCGACCGCTCGGTCGAGATCGCCACCGAACTGGGTGCACGGGTGATTCATCAGCCCAAACGAGGCTACGGTAATGCATACCGCGCCGGCTTTGAGGCCGCGCGAGGCAAATACATCGTTATGGGCGATTCCGATGACACCTACGACTTTACCGAGATCGGCCAGTTGGTCGAAAAATTGCGCGAAGGCAACGAGTACGTTCTGGGATCGCGCTTCGCGGGCCAGATCTTGCCGGGCGCCATGCCCTGGCTGCATCGGTACGTCGGTAATCCGGTATTGACCGGCCTCCTTAATTTCCTGTTCGGACTAAAGAGTTCAGATGCCCATTCCGGCTTGCGCGCCTTTACCAAAGATGCATACAAACGCATGCGTCTCCAGACCACTGGAATGGAGTTCGCAAGCGAGATGGTGATTAACGCAGCGCGAGCCAAGCTCAAGGTGGCGGAAGTGCCCATCACCTACTACCCACGTGAGGGCGAATCAAAGCTTCGGTCGTTTCGCGACGGTTGGCGTCATCTGCGCTTTATGATGCTGTATAGTCCGGACCACCTGTTTCTCATTCCGGGAGCGCTGCTCTTTGTGGTGGGATTGATAGGTATGCTGTTCTTGCTGCCCGGTCCCAAGGTGGTGAGCGGTCACTTTATCGATTTTCACTTCATGTTCGTGGCCAGCCTCTTGACTATCGTCGGCTTTCAAATTATGCTGACCGGGTTTTACGCCAAGGCGTACGCCTTCACGCATCGTTTTGCGCCTGACGACCGAATGATCCAGCGGTTCTATCGTTCGTTTTCGCTGGAGGAATGGCTGATCGCGGGAGCCGTCATCTTCCTGCTAGGACTCGGAATTGATGTCTTCATCTTTGCCAAGTGGGTCCAGCACGACTACAAGGATCTGTTTGAAGTACGGCCGGCCTTGTTGGCCCTCACTTTGATGGTGATCGGCATTCAGCTCGTCTTTTCGTCCTTCTTGCTCAGCATCCTGAATATCAACAGCAAGTCGAGTGATGTTGAGATTGACGTACCAGCGTAGAGTGCCGGATGGAGGAGGGTCTTCGTGGCTGATGCGAGCATAACAGCGCCGCTGCCGATCGAACTGCAAATTCAGAGTCTGCTGGCGAGTGCTGAGAACTACAACCGGTGGATTTACTCCCAGATTGCGCCGTACCTGGGGAATCGCATTCTGGACGTGGGGTGCGCCATTGGTAACATAACGCAGTTCTACGCGGACCGTGAGTTGATCATCGGCGTTGATGTTATTTCGGAGGAGCTCGAGGTCGCGCGCGAGCGCTTTGCCGGCAAGAACTACGAGGCCTATCACCTGGACGTCAGTTCCCCTTCATTGCTGCAGTTTCGGGATCGCAAGCTGGATACAGCGGTCTGTCTGAACGTGCTTGAACACGTTGAGGATGATGTGCATGCCATGCGTAACCTCCGCGACACACTTGCGCCCGGTGCACGCCTATGCGTGCTGGTACCCGTGAATAAGTGGCTTTACGGTCCGATGGATGCGATCGACCATCACTACCGTCGCTATACCAAAGCAGAGATGAACGCGAAGATCACCGATGCGGGCCTGATCCTGGAGCATCAGAATTACTTCAACATGCTGGGCATCGCTGCGTGGTTCTTTACGAACCGCGTGATGCGGCGTTCCATGGCGGCTCCCGCTCAATACAGCATCTACGACAGACTGGTGCCGGTATTGAGCCGGATCGAACGTGCGGTCTCGGTCCCGGCCGGCCTCTCCTTGGTGAGTATCTGCCGCACGCCAGGTTGATGCCTCTTTGAATCCCGCTGACATTCAGCGCATCTGCGTAATTGGCGCCGGCACTATGGGATCACAGATTGCGCAGCAGTGCGCTCTCTATGGCTACGACGTGCGCCTGACGGATGAGGACGCGGCTCAACTCAACGCCGCGCGTCGCAGCAATAGTAAGCACTTAGCGCGGCGCGTCGAAAAGGCCGGGATGACTCGTGAGGAAGCGGAGCAGGCCTTCAACCGGGTCAGAATGACGGTCGACCGGAGTGAGGCGCTCGATGAGGCCGGCTTCGTTATCGAAGCTGTCGTGGAGCGGCTCGACGTCAAGCGAGCATTGTTCGCGGACCTCGACAGCACTGCTGACCCGTCCGTCGTCCTGGCCAGTAACTCGTCGACCATCGGCATCTCTCAGATCGCGGCTGACCTGCCGCACGCCGAACGCTGCATCAATATGCACTTCTTCCACCCGGTCCTGGTGATGAAGTTGGTCGAGGTTATGCGCGGCCCGCAGACGTCGGATCGAGCGGTGAGCCTTTCCATGGAGTTGTCCCGGCGCATCGGCAAAGAGCCGGTCCTGATTAACCGTGAAGTGTACGGCTTGCTGGTAAATCGGATCCTCGGCGCCATCAAGCGCGAAGCCTTCTGGCTGGCGGAGGAGGGCTACGCCTCTCTCGAGGACATCGACCGCGCCGTGAAGCTGGGGCTCAATCACCCGATGGGCCCCTTTGAACTCAGCGACTTTAGCGGTCTCGATGTCTTTTATTACGCTGCGTTACAGCGCTTCCAGGAAACCGGCGACGAACAGTACAGGCCGCCGCGCATCCTCCAGGAAAAAGTCGAAGCCGGGGAATTGGGCAGAAAAACGGGCAAAGGGTTCTACGAGTATCCCGGTGACGGCGGCGATACTTAGAAACTAACGTCCTGCGATCCGACGCTCCAGAGAGACTCGTGCTGTGACCACAGCCCGTCGCAATGAGCAGGGTATTGATGGTGCGGCATCGGAAATAGGCCCATCACCAGGTTGGCCTGCCCCGGGTATTGGTCAAGGAACTCGAGCACACGCATACGCACCACGAATGTTTTCCCGGCGGCCCACTCCGAGGTCGGATACCAGGCCAGCCCCAGCGGATCTGACGTGCAGTTGACCATGTGACCGTTGGTGAGCTGGAAGATGACCGGCTGGAGATCCTGTGCGAGCCGGCGCTGGGGGCGAAGATAGATGCTGTAGGCCAGATTTGGCACCCGGTAATTTGGTTGGTCCACCTTCTGCGCGCCATATCCCAGCACGCTCAGACCGCCGAACGAGCCGTGCAGAGCATGGGGGACGTCGGTTGGACGCGCCGTGGCAAACGAGTAAAAGGCGGCCGGAATGTGTGTGTTTGGAGCGCCGCGGCGAAACAGTATCAACCCGTCTTGCGCCGCTTGCACGCCCCAACCTTTCTCTAGCAGTTTCATAGCGTCGTCGTGAATTTGCCAACTGGGGAGCGGAAAGGTCGGAGCGGATGCATCTAACAGTAGGTAGTGTGCCCGTGGATAGTTGAGGTAGTCCCCGAGATCCTCAAAAAGGTACAGGTAGCGCCGGCTGCTCAGATGCGGGTCCAGTTGGTCCTGGGTCGACACCGGCACCTCGGGCGGCACCATGGAGACGAAACGATTCGCCAGATGCTGGTGCTCACCTATGGTGGGAACGTGATAGTTGGCGCCCAGCGGCGTATAGCCATTGACGTGCTGATTAAGCAGCGCCGCCAGGAGGCCATAGCCAGTCACGAGGAGCAGGGCTGCTCGAGCCGGCAGCCAACGGCGGAGCCGCCGGCACAGCCAGCCGGTTCCCAGGATGGCGGTGATCACCACCACCGAGATCACCTCCGCGGAGTTGTCGCCCACGCCGGAATACATGTGCTGATCAGTGCTAAGCACGTTGATCATGACCGTCGGCGCGGCCAACAGCAGGACCAGCGGCGCCAGGACTGCAAGGAAGCCGACCGGTTCCAGTAAGTATGTGAGGTAGCTAAGCTTGGCACGCGTAAAAATGACGTGGAAAAAGATGCTCGGCCGGTGCAGGACGGTGTGCAGCGCGCCGCTGATGCCGTGGCCCAGATAGCCGTACCGACTACGCGCGAAGGTTATTGTGCCGGGCTGGCGAAAGTGCTTCTCCACGATGATGGTGGCAAACAGCGACCAGCTTACCCCGACCAGGATGGCCAGAGCGCCCGCGCGTCGTTCGCGCTGCACCACGGCAATGTACAGCCCGAACATGGCTACCACCAGGCCAATCTCTTCTTTGCCACCCATGGCCGCCAGAGCGCAGATGCCGAAGGGCACGTACCGCCGGCGCCAGGCGAACCAGAAGGCCAGAATCAGCAGTGGGGTGGCCAGTGAAACTGGGTGGAACTCGAAGAGGTTGAGCGCCTCCAGGCTGGGAAAGAGCAGGTAGATCGCGGCGAACACCAGGCCACACCAGGCGTGTCCCAGGACATCGCGGGCCAGCCAGAAGGTGGGGATTGCGCCCAGGGTGAGGGCTACCGTCTGAAGAATGAGCAGGCTCTCGGGATGCGGATAGACGAGATAGACCAGTGAAATGAACGGGAAGAGCGCCTCGACGTGAAAGGAGAGACGCGTGTTCGTGTTCCATGCCTCGAAGCGGTACATTAAGCGCACGTTGGTGAAGGAAAAGGGATGGCCGTGGACTGTGTTCCAGGCAGCCTGGGCCATGTTGCCCAGATCCAGCGCATGTGTCTCGTACGCGTCATACCGGCTCACGCTCAGCCAGCCGAAGAGCAGCGCATACGCCAGCATCATCAGTCCCAGGAGCGCGTACGCCAAGAGCGCCGGACGACGGTCGACTCGCTGTCGCTCCGCCGGCGAGGGTTCAATGGGGCGCGCGGCAACTGAGACCATGGCAGGCAATTATAGGCAGGAGCGGCGGTTGGCCCATTTTGTCACCCTCTGATAACCTGACGGAGCAACAACATCGGGGGAAGCGAGGGGCCGTCTGAGTCGTTCTAACTCGTTCTTGCGTTCCCTGGCAGCATTCTGCGCCCTCTGGTTCGCGGTGCTGATGCCCATTTCAACGGCTTCCGCTCAGGCGCTGCGGGTGCTGCCCCCGGTGATCAACGCCGACGGCCGACTGGGACTTTGCAATGTTCTGGCCGGTGCCCCGGTCGGTTCGACCGCGACGCCGTGGGCACAGTTAGCCTATAATGCAGGGGCGCGCCTCAACCGTTGGGAGTTTCGTTGGGACCACCTGGAGCGCGCTCCAGGTTCCTGGGATTTCAGTGCGACCGATGCGGTCGCGGCTTCCTCTCAACAGTACGGTCTGAGGGTCGAGGGCATCCTGATTGGCACCCCCGGCTGGGCGGTACAACCCGGTGATAAACCGGGCAACGGCTTGCCTCGTAACGCCTATCTGCCCTACACCGACCCAAACAACCTATGGGCGCAGTACGTTCGGCAGACGGTGACGCACTACGCCGGCAGGGTCGCGTACTGGGAGATCTGGAACGAACCGGATCTGCCTTTCTTCTGGTCCAACAGTCCGGCAGACTACTTTCAGCTACTCAAAGTAGCCTACAAGGTAATCAAGTCGGTAGACCCGCGAGAAGCTGTGTTGATGGCCGGTATGGTGGTTCCGAACCTGCGTTTTTTCAGTCAGGTGCTTGACGCTGTCAACGCCACCCCCAACTGGCGCGACAATCACGGCTACTTCGACGCCGTGGCCTGGCACGCCTACGGCCCCGCCAACTCGCTTTACAGCAACATCAACACGATGCGCAGTATTCTGGCCGTAAAAGGCCACCCAGACACACCTGTATGGGTCACCGAGGACGGCTTCCCCGCCTCGAACCCTAACGGAGAGCTGCGTCAGGCGGCCTATGTGATACAGACTGCGGCCTACGCACTGGCCGCCGGAGCCGACCACGTTCTGATCTACCGCGCCAGCGACGATCCGACCCCCAAGACCTGGGGGCTGCTGTCAGCTGCCGGCACGCCCCGCCTGGGTTATCTTGCCTTCCAGCTCGTCGCGAGCCTGTTCGCTCACTCCAGCGCAGTGGTGTATGCGCCAACCCAATCGGCTGAGCGGTTCGCGCTGTACGAACCGGGTCGACGCGTGGTAGTGGTCTGGGGACATGATGTAAGCGACGGCACTGTGGTCCTTTCCGCCGACGGCCCAGCAGCCTCGCTCACCGACTGGCAGGGCTTGCCATCCGCGCTCCCGGTGGTGCACGGGCAGCTTCATATACCGCTGCCCGGCGCCTCCTACAACTCTGGCCCTGATCCGACCAGTGTGGTAGTGGGTGGGCCGCCGCAATTCGTTACCGAGGAGACTCCGTCGCTTCCCGCCGGTGCTTCCACTTCGACCACGATGTTCGCCTCGCTGCCGGGTGATGGCCGCCGCGCCGTCGTATTTAATTCTGGCACTGCGCCCGCTCTGGTGCAGTTTGCGCCCGCCGATTCTCCTGAGGAACGGGTCGTCGTCCAGCTCGGACCAGGAGCCGTCCAGACTGTGGATCTCGACCTATTGGCTGGTCCTCACTACACGGGCGCCTACACCGTACGGTCAGTCTCTCCGGTGGCTGCCGCCGCTGAATCGAAGACGGCAGTGGGCACTGCCGCGCCCGTTTCTGCCACCTGGGCTGTGCCTGCGGCTCCGGCCGCATTCACTCTGTCCAATCCGTCGCGAGAGGCACTCCGCGTCAGCCTGGTTGCAGTGGGACGAGCCGGCCGCGTCCGAGACCGAGAGACCATCGATCTGGGCGCGCTCTCCTCGAAACTGTGGTCCATGCCCGACGCGCTCACCGCACAAACCATCTCGCTCAGAATTCAGGCCTCATCCCCCATTGCGCTCCTCGGCGGGCGCGGCCCGCTGATCAACACGGTGGCACAGGTCCGTACCCACTGGTATGCCGTCCGCCCCGGCCGGCGACGATTGGAAGTGTTTAACCCAGCATCGACTGGAGTGGCACATGTCACGGTCGCCCTGGCCGGCTCCGACGGACTGGTTGCGCGGGAATTGCAGCTGGGCGCCGGCCGCACCTCTGCGATCAACCCACACGGCGCGTGGGCTGTCGAAATTTCGTCCACCGATCCGGTGGCAGTTGGGTACGATAACAGCGAGGATACTAATGCCGCACTTACATCGCAACTTATCACCCAATTGGCGCTCGTCGCCGCAGGCACGATGTCCAAGTTTGAGGTCTACAATCCTGCGGGCCAATCGGCTCACCTCTCGATGACGACCGTCACCCGCTCTCGCACGACACGGATTCTGCGAACGTTGGCGCCGTCCCGCGTCATCTCAGTCACACCCGGCTCGACGCCATCCGGGCTAGTCCTGCGGAGCGACGTGCCGGTGGCAGTCTCGGTTTCGACGCGCTGATGGCTCGCAGCCACGCTCGCGTCGCGGCGAGTGCCTCCCCCCTCACCGCCCGAAAACCTGCACGGTTGTGGCTTGATGTCTGGGGGAGTTGGTTGGCCGCCCCGGCGTTCAAAGAATCGCTTGGGGTGTGGGGAATTACACGGGCGATGTTTGTGCTGCTTACCTACTTTGGCGTGATTCTTTTTCACAGCAGGTTGCACTATAACGTTCTCCAGCCCTTCGCGCACAGCCTGCTGCCCGCCTGGGATCAATGGGACACCAAGTGGTACCTGAACATAGCCCGGCGCGGCTATGCGTGGAAAGCGGCAGCGGGAACCTCGCCCACGGCGTTCTTTCCGCTCTACCCGTTGTTGATCCGCGTTGGCGTCACGCTCTCGCATCGCTCCTACCTCTCGGTGGCCTTGGTGCTATCGAACCTCTCTTTCCTGGCGGCGCTGGTCTATCTCTGGCGGCTGGCCGCCTGGGAGCTAGGAAAGCGAGTGGCGGGCAGGACCGTGCTCTACATCGCCACCTTTCCAACCGCCCTATTTTTCTTCGCCGGTTACACCGAATCGCTCTTCCTACTCCTGACCGTTGCTTCCTTCTACCACCTGCGCCGTCACGATTGGCTCTGGGCGGGTGTATTCGGCGCCCTTGCCTCCGCAACTCGGGTCACCGGCATTCTGCTGTTAGCTCCGTTTGCGTACGAGTACGCCCGGGCTTGCAACTTTTCACCGCGCCGCATGGTTTCACCCCGCTTGCTTGGTCTGTTATTGGTACCGATGGGTCTGCTTGCTTTCATGGCCGAGTTGCGCTACAGCGTCGGCGATGCCTGGGCCTTCACCCATTCGCAGGCCGCCTGGCAAAAGGTTTTTACCGTGCGTCTCTGGGCCGGGTTGATCGACAGCGTTCGCCAACTGTGGGTCCTCCCTTCCGCGTCCTTCTACGAGGCGCACAACGTCATCAATCTGGCCGCTGCCCTTCTCTTTTTGGCCGGCACAGTGCTCGCGGCCAGAAAATTACCGGCGGCATACACGCTGTATCTGGCTGCCTTCTGGCTGGTTACGCTGTCGAGCCCGGCGCTGGCCGGCGGCTATCCGGTGCCCTTGATCTCCATGTCTCGGTACGTGATGGTGCTCTTCCCGGTGTTCCTCTACTTTGGCTTCCTAGGAGAGAGGCGCTGGTTTCACGACGCCTATCTGGTCCTGGCCCCCAGTCTTCTGGCTCTGTTCACCGTTCAGTTCTTGCTGCGTGGCTGGATCATCTAGCCGGTGCTACCGAAGCCTCCGCGTGACCGCGCCGTCGCCGGCCGCTCCTCCCACTCGCAGCGATCGATCGGAACGAGGAGTCCCTGAGCAATACGTTCGCCGCGGGAGATTCGAACTGCTTCGCCTCCGAAGTTGTATACCTGCACCAATACTTCATCCTCCAGTCCCCGATAGTCCTGATCGATGATGCCCACGCCGTGTGGGCTCAGCAGTCCCTTGCGCTGGGGCGTGCCGCTTCGCAGGGCGACCATCAGGAAGTAGCCGTCGGGAACCGCGATGATGACGTTGGTCGGGAGCCGGGCGAGCGCACCGGGTTCTATCTCAACATAAACCCGGCAGTATAGATCGAAACCCGCCGCTCCCACCGATCCGTAGGAGGGAAGTGGGAGCGACGGGTCGATCCGAGTGATGCCGACCTGCAAGCCTAAACCTGGTATTTGGCGAACGGGAACTTCTTCGGCGAGCTGAAGGGCGGACCAATCTCAATCGTGATGTCGGTGTGCTGCAACAAGGGGATCTGGAGGGGATCACCGACGTACGGCTTCATATTGACCCAGACCTTTCGCTGTTGACCCGGTTGTGGGGTGATGTTTGGAACTCCTTGCGGGCCAGCTGTCAGGCGGACAATGTCAAAGAAGGTTTTTAGCAGCGGCTTGACCGAACCCGGCGACTCGATATGAATCAGGCCGTTTTCGTCCTGGTGCTTATGAACCCAAAAGAGGCAATCGTGGTCGTAGTAATGACCCGTATCGGTGCTGAACTGGAACTGTTTGCCCTTGATCAGCACGGTGAGGTGTGGGTGCACGTGGTAGCCCGGTTGCATATTATTACAGCCGATGCCGTCAACCGGATTGGCCGTCATGTTCGGCGTGGGCGTTGCGCCCCCCGAGATGCCGGCTTGCTTGGCGAATACGATACCGAAGATCACGATGGCCGCCAGTATCGCACCCAGGGCGCCCATCACCGGCCAGTTTGGTCTCCGTCCTCCCGCCGTGCCTGGCCGCTCTGGCTGGCGTCGCTGTGCCGCTCGCCGGGCCTGTCTGCTCTGTCCTGGCCGTCCCTGACGTCCCATGAATTGTTCTCCTGTTCTCTGCTCTCGGGGAATGACAAACGAAAAGACAGCCGGACCGATCTGGCCCGGCTGATAGATATGCGCTGGTACGCACTAGAGTACATCTCTCTCCGCCGCAACCGCCACTCAAGAAGTTCATGCGGCCAGTTAGGTCGCCCGAGTGCCCAGAAGTCGAGAGCACCCAGTTGGACGAGCAGATCAGTGAGGCTGGTCGGGTCCCACTTGGCCCGTTACAGACCAGGCGCAAACTCAGGAGGTCATCCTTCTTCCCTCGGCGGACGCCGCGGATGACCTCTCAGCCTCCCTTCGCGCTCTTCGAGTGGAGCGAGACGACCTAACCAATCTGCTGCCGGCGATACCGCTCAGCGCGCACCCGCTCGATGTGTTGCGGTACGTCATCTCGTGGCGTGACTTGCGAAATCCGCTGACGCTGGACAACAGTGCTGAAGCTAACAGCGCAAAGGCACGCGAATTCACCTCGTGGTTTTCCCGCATCGTTGCCGACTACCATCGGCTGCGTCAGGGCCTTGAACCGGTGCCGCCGCGTCCCGACCTGAACACGTCAGCGAACTTTTTCTATATGTTGCACGGCGACGAACCCTCCGAGGTCGCTGTTCGCACCCTGGAAACTTCGTTGATTCTGTACGCCGACCACGAACTCAATGCCTCGACCTTCGCGGCTCGGGTGACTATCGCAACTCAATCCAATCTGCATGCCGCAGTTGCCTCCACCCTCGACGCCCTGGCCGGTCCACGTCACGGTGGGGCCAGTGAGCGAATCTTCCGGATGCTGGAGGATATTGAGGCGCCTGAGGGTGTGGAGCGGTACGTGAACGATGAACTGGCGTCCCAGCGGCGCATCATGGGCTTCGGCCATCCCGGCCACCAGACGACCGATCCACGTTCACGCCACCTGCGTGCCACGGCAAAGGAAATGGTGGAAGGGACGCCACGAAACGCGTGGATTGCCATCCTGGATGAGCTGGGGACGGTGATGGAGCGGAAGCTCCACCTGTATCCGAACGTGGATGTGTATGCCGCGGTAGTCAAGTACGAACTGGGCCTCGACCCGGCGTTCTACACCTCGGTTTTCGCCTGCAGCCGAATTGTCGGCTGGACCGCGCACGCTATCGAACAACTGGATGGCCGGCTTATTCGTCCAGCCGCCGAGTACATCGGCCAGCAGCCGCGTCATTTGAGAGAGCAGGCGCCCGTATTAAGAGTGACGCCGGAAAGTATAGAATCCCGACACGTTACGTCCGGGTCGAGTGGGGTGATGTTCGCCGATTAAGCAGGAATCGGTCTCGGGAAACTACACGAGGTTTCTGTGTAGTTGCTGATCAGCGCCGCTCCATCGAGTCCGTCTGCCTCTAGACGACTTCCCGGCTCAGCTCGATTCGGCAGGTGTGCGTGTTCGACGCGCCAAACTGGTACTTGTATGGGTCGTCCCCCGAGAGGAAGTCAAAGGCCACAGCGCGCTCGCTTATGGCGGCCTGCATGGCCATGGCAACGGCCGCGATGCCGGGATTCACGATCGCGTCGGCAGGATCGTACCCGGAGTTATAGAGTAAATATCGGTCGCGATGAAAAAAGCACATGATGGCGGCGATATCCACACCGTCGCGCGCAAAGGTGGAAAGACGCAAGATCCCTGCCTCCAACAGCACGGCGGCGATTGAGCGAAAGAAGCTTTGCATGGGTGGCGTCATGAATCGAGCTTTTTCACCGGCGCTGGCTTCGTGGAGTCGAAAAAAGACCGGCAGGTCGCGCTCCAGGTCCGCGGCGGTTTCGACGGTACGCCATGACCATTCGGCGCCCTCCTGGGAGCGGCGCAGTTTACGCCGAATCTCATGACGCTGCTTCTTGTTGAGCATCTGCAGATACCCGTCCCAGGAGTTGCAGAGCAGGGCCACCGGACAAACCTCATCCGGCTCGACGTGCAGCGGCAGATCTCGCTCCCTGGCGACGGTCTGAAGTGCTGGAACCAGAGGGGAAGCGGATGGGACATGGCGCAGTTCCAAGCGATCCCAGGTCAGCCCGTCGAAGGCCTCGCGCCACAAATCCCGCAGGATGCACGCCGCGTCCGACTTTACCGCTGCACCATCCATGTAATCCGCGACATGGTGGTCACCGAGGAGCGTCAGCGTTGATCCACCATCTCGTTCCTGCACGGTCAAGGGAAGAAGGCCAGTTAGAGCGCCCGCGGTGTCCCGCAGGGTCAGGATGCTGAGCGATCCACGTCCAAAGTGCTCCCACCAAACTCGATACCAGACCGGCGACAGGAAAATGCGATTGTCATAGCTGCGCTCCAGGAGGGCTTGCCAACTCGCGACCTCCTGATGGAAGGCGGATGCCTCGAGAACGGCGATAGCATGCGGAGCCATCGTGCAACCCATGATGCCTCCTACCGCGGCAGGTATCGGCTCGAGCGGCGTTTTCGAAGCCTTGCTCACATGGTACATGACCCCTGTGCCACCGGCGGGCCAGCCGCGGCGGGCCTGCGCAACTGCTGCTCGATGACTAAAACAGAAAGGTGTAGTGGGCGGTTTTGCTCGCGATGGGACGGAGGAGTACTTTAGAAGAGCAGACGCCCCCTCTAGTACGTGCCCATTGTGGCGCGGAAAGCCCTGTGTGCCCGATGCAAAGTCTGGTCGTGATTCTGCTCATCTTGGTGGCAGTCAAGTTTGTTTTCATCGCCGTATTGCTTGGAGTGGTCTTTAAAGAAGATCTGCGCACCATGCGGCAAAAAAAGACAGGTCCTCAACCGGCGGTCTGCATGTACTGTCAGTCGGTCTGGACCAGACCCGTCGATGAAGGTCAGACACGATGGGAGGGTGACGACCTGGTGCTTGTCACCACCTATGAGTGCGAGCACTGTCATCTCCCCTTCTGGCATGTCGAGCGTGTGCCGATGGGGTCTCTTAAGGCATAGGGCGACAGTAACCTGGGAAGGAATTGCTGAGTCTCCGCGTGCCAGCTAACCTGGAACATCTGTTATAATACGCCCTGTCCACCTCTCCTCCGGTACCCACTCCGAACACTTCCTCCACGAGCGTCCAGCATGATGACACGCGACACCATCCAGATCCGCGGCGCGCGCGAACACAACCTCAAGAACGTCGATCTCATTATTCCGCGTAATAAACTGGTGGTCTTTTCCGGCATCTCTGGGTCCGGAAAGTCCAGCCTGGCCTTCGACACCATTTTTGCCGAGGGCCAGCGGCGCTATGTCGAGTCGCTTTCCGCCTATGCTCGTCAGTTCTTAGGTCAAATGGACAAACCGGATGTGGACAATATCGACGGACTGTCGCCGGCCATCAGTATTGATCAGAAGAGCGCCAGCCACAATCCCCGCTCCACAGTCGGAACAGTAACCGAGGTCTACGACTATCTGCGGCTGCTCTACGCTCGAGTAGGACATCCGCACTGTCCGAACTGCGGTCGTGAAATTGCTCGCCAGTCGGTGGAACAGATTGTCGATGAGGTCATGTCGATGCCCTCGGACAGCCGCATCATGGTGCTTGGTCCGGTGGTGCGCGGGCGGAAAGGCGAGTACCGCACGGTCTTTGAGGATGCGCGCCGAGCGGGGTATGTGCGAGTACGGGTGGACGGGGAAGTGCGAGACC